>AUXO012785608.1_pt1 | contig 16744 bp, 17 predicted proteins | sample 768731 | NCBI WGS metagenome assembly AUXO01 (sample SAMN02715735, study PRJNA202380) | gut metagenome | biome: sheep rumen | host: Ovis aries | place: New Zealand: Palmerston North
TGAAAATGCAAAGCTTGATGATAAAGAAAACACAAAAACAATAAATACTAATTTCTTAATATTCATACGCCCTCCAATAATTAAATGTTTTATACTCAATATAACTAACTAGTTAATGCAATAAAAAAGATCATTCTTTTACATCTTTTCACTTAATGCCACAGCAACCGCTACTGTCATTCCTACCATTGGATTATTGCCTGCACCTATAAATCCCATCATGTCAACATGTGCTGGCACTGATGAACTTCCAGCAAACTGTGCATCAGCATGCATACGACCTAAAGTATCAGTCATACCATATGATGCTGGACCTGCTGCCATGTTGTCTGGATGAAGTGTCCTACCTGTACCACCACCTGATGCAACTGAAAAATATTTTTTGCCTTGCTCTATTCTTTCTTTCTTGTATGTACCAGCTACTGGATGTTGAAATCTTGTAGGGTTAGTTGAATTACCTGTTATTGAAATATCTACATTTTCACGATGCATGATAGCCACACCTTCAGTTACATCATCAGCGCCATAGCACTTTACTTTGGCTCTCTCTCCATCAGAATAAGATGTAGAATTCACTTCTTTCAACTCGTTTTTAAAATGATCAAATGTAGTCTCTACATAAGTAAAGCCATTAATTCTTGATATAATTTTAGCAGCATCTTTGCCAAGACCATTTAGTATTACACGAAGTGGTTTTTTACGAACTTTATTGGCATTATTTGCTATACCTATAGCACCTTCAGCAGCTGCAAAGCTCTCATGGCCTGCAAGAAATGCGAAGCACTCTGTATCTTCCGAAAGAAGCATAGATGCAAGATTGCCATGTCCAAGTCCAACCTTTCTATTTTCAGCTACAGACCCTTCTACGCAAAAAGCCTGCAACCCTATACCGATATTTTCAGCAATCTTATATGCTTCCTTATCGCCTTTTTTTATAGCAATGGCTGCTCCTGCAATATAGGCATATGGAGCATTTTCAAAGCATATTCCTTGCACACCTTTTACTATATTATATACATCGACGCCTTTTTCATCGCAGATTTTTTTAGCATCATCAATATCCTTTATGCCATATTCCGAAAGTACTTTATTGATCTTATTAATCCTTCTATCATATCCTTCAAATGTTATACTCATATCTACTCCTTCCTTGGATCTATAATTTTCTTTGCATCTTTTACACGACCATATGCACCTTTTGATTTTTCCCATGCATCATTTGGTGTATCGCCTTTCTTAATAAAATCTGTCATCTTTCCAAGTGATACATATTCATAACCTATAATCTCATCTTTATCATCAAGTGCAATTCCTGTCACATAGCCTTCTGCCATCTCCAAATATCTTGCGCCTTTTGCTTTAGTACCATACATAGTTCCAACTTGGCTACGTCTTCCTTTTCCAAGATCTTCAAGACCTGCACCTACTGCAAGTCCATCATCAGAAAACGCACTTTGTGTCCTGCCATAAACTATCTGTAAAAAGATCTCTCTCATAGCAGTATTTATAGCATCACACACAAGGTCAGTATTAAGTGCTTCAAGTAATGTCTTTCCAGGAAGTATCTCTGATGCCATAGCAGCAGAATGTGTCATACCAGAGCATCCTATAGTTTCTACTAATGCTTCTTCAATTATTCCATTTTTTACATTTAATGTAAGTTTACATGCGCCTTGTTGAGGAGCACACCAACCAATACCATGACTAAATCCACTTATGTCTTTAATCTCTTTTGCATGTACCCATTTCCCTTCTTCTGGTATAGGTGCATTTTCATGATTTGCGCCTTTAGAAACTTTGCACATGCACTCAATTTCTTTTGTATAAATCATATACATCCTCCAATATTTTTTTTATCGATTAACATAGATATTTTAGCATAAAAAAAGTCGTCCGTAAAGACGACTTTTAATTATTTTCTTAAATTTAGTTTCTTAATCAAGTCTCTGTAAGCTTCAAGATTAGTTGTCTCAAGATACTTAAGTAATTGCTTTCTTTTACCCACCATCATAAGAAGTCCACGATTAGAATGGAAATCTTTTGGATTCTTCGCGAGATGTGCGTTAAGTTCAGTAATTCTCTCTGTAAGTAATGCTACCTGAACTTCTGTGCTTCCAGTATCATTTTGGTCTTTACCAAATTTAGATATTATCTCTTTCTTTTTTTCTTTTGTAAGCATAATGCCTCCTATAGGTTAATATTCAAAACCCGCAGTATACGTATATAGGATTTTATCGTAAACCACAGGAAATGTAATTATATTGTATCACATTATATATTTTTGTCAAGAATTACTATAGAACCCAGCTGCAAACCCTGTAGTAGCAGCTATCTGTATGTTAAATCCACCAGTTAATGCATCTACATCAAGTACTTCTCCCGCAAAATAAAGTCCACTAATTTTTTTGCTTTCCATCGTTTTAGGATTTATTTCTTTTACATCAACACCGCCACGAGTAACTATTGCTTCATCAAAGCCTCTTGTACCAGCAATTGTAAACTCGAAGTCCTTAAGCATATTTACAATCTCTTTTCTGCTTATTTTATCTATTTCTGATGCCTTTACATCTCCTACACTTTTATTGATTGCACCTAGTTTATCATCAAGTCTTCTTATAAATACATTGAGCATAGATTTTGGTAGTAGAGATTCCATAATAGACTTAATTTTTTTATTTTTATTATCACTGAACTCACGAATTAGACGGTCATCAAGTTTTTCATGTGTAAGTGCAGGCTTTAGGTCGATAGATAATTTGATTTTAGATGAATTGAAATTAGTCTTTTCCGCATCAATGAAAGAACTTGCCGAAAGTATGATGGGCCCACTTACGCCAAAATGTGTAAAAAGCATCTCTCCAAAATCATTATATAATACTTTTTTAGGGTCATTTTTGTCATATATCTTGATTGATACATTTTTAAGAGAAAGTCCTTCCATATCTACAACATCAGTAATTTCTTTTACATCAAATGGTACAAGCGATGGATACTGATTGGTGACTTTGATAGAAAAGTTTTTTGCAAATTTATATCCATCACCAGTTGATCCAGTGAGTGGATATGACTTTCCACCTGTAGCTATTATAACTCTATCTGATGTATAAGTGTTATCAGATGTCTCTATAGAAAACTTATCATCTTCACATTTTTTAATGCTTTTTACATTTTCATTGTACCTTATATCTACGCCACTATCTTTCAAAAACTTTGTAAGTGCTTTAATCACATCTGATGATTTATCGCTAACTGGAAAAACTCTATTACCTCTCTCTACTTTAAGCGGGCATCCAGCGCTAGTCACAAGTTTCTGCAGATCATCATTTGAAAAGATAGCAAAAGAAGAATATAAAAATCTTCCATTTCTTATGACATTTTTAAAAAATTCTTCTTTATCACAGTTATTAGTCAGATTGCATCGTCCCTTACCAGAGATATAAAGCTTTTTGCCAAGTTTTTCATTCTTTTCAAGTATAGTGACAATGTTTTCTTTATTTTTTGATGCAGCAATCGCAGCAAGCATTCCCGCTGCTCCACCGCCAATAATACAAATCTTCATTATGCAGTTTCACTAATTTCAGTTTCGTCTTTTATGGTTTTATCATTTGCTACTTCATCACTTGCTACTTCATCACTTGCTACTTCATCATTTGCCACTTCATCTTTAGCTTCATCTTCGCTATCTTTAAGTGGCACATGAAGTGTGCATGCCATAAGTATAAGCTTATTGTACTCTTCTTCAGTACCGAGCTTCGTTTCTTTAAGTTTTGCTTTATACTCTCTCCAGTATCTTATTCTTTCCGATTCTTCAACTTCTGTTGATTTTGAAAAGTCAATATCAAGTCTTATATCTATAGGCAGTCTATAATGAAACACGCACTTGCCAAATACATCCAAATCATTACTTATCTCAATCAGATCTTTTATGTCCATCTTTTTAATGCGTGATATAAGATCTTCAGTAATACTTGCTTCAGCAGTAACGCTTGTCGTGCTATAAAGTCTACTTATATATTTCATTATAGCGTCTTTGTTATCATTAAACTTTTTTAATTCCTTATCATCCATAAATTATGTACTACATCCAAAACTTAATTTTCTACAATATTAATGTCAGCAATAATTTTTGTCTCATCACGATTTTCAATAGTAACATCAAGTTCTGAAACATTGCTTTTATTTGATACAAATCTTACTTTCAGTTTACCATCACCATAGTCATCAACTTGAAGTGTATTTAAAGCTTCAGAAGTTATGTCGCTTGCTCCAACTACAAAGTCTATACCAAGCTCTTCATTTTTACTCTTAATCTTATCTATAAGAGCCTTGTCCATATATTTAGCATCTAGATTCTCAAGCCTTTTTTCTTTATCATTTAAGAGATTATCGTCAAGTAATTCCCCAAAATATGATAAATAGAAATTATATAAAAATTCTGCATCACTTATACCATTTGCAAGAATTATAGGCCAGCCGTAGTCTTTGATACCAAGTATTCTTAAGCCATTAGCTTTTGCATACATATCGATATACTCAAATCTAAGCGCACTATCATTACTATCTCTTTTTAATATATCATCATATAATTTTTGGTCATTTCCACAGATTTTTTTGAGACTCGGCTCAAATCCGCTTCCATCTTCTGCTATTTCTTTTGATGCAAAAGAAACCACTCCGCTCTCGTCTTCTTTCAAATGATAACACCCAGGCATAGAACCATAATTTTCCATATAGAAAATCGTGCCTCTAAGTGCATATCCATAAACTTGAAAATCGCCAAAAACCTTTATATCATTTTTATCAGAATCATCAATTTTAACTATGTATGGTGTAGGTATCTCTACAATTCCTTCTGTAGCAAATTTTTCATCTGCATCGATTAGCATAGCTTCAGTAACAGTTTTTAAGATTTTGTCATCTCCTGCATATGAAAATGGCACCTTTGAATCAAAACTTGGGTTTGCGTCATTGACCTTATTGTAAGAACTAAGCACTTTCACGCTTTCGCTTACATCGCTCTCACTCTCTGCAGATACTGCTTCATCTTTTTCTGCTTCAGCTAAAGCCATCGCACTTTCCTCTGACTCAGCTACAGTATTCTTTTGATTTTGGCACCCTGCACAAATTGATAAAACTACCGCCAACAAAACTAGTTTTTTAACCATATCTTACCTTCTTTCATTTATATTATTATTTTTTTATAAAGTGCTATCCCTATAGTATCTGGCCCCGTGTGGCATGCAACCACTTGAGATAACTTCCCAAGATATATACTTTCATCTGGAATCGGGAACTTATCATGTATTTTTTTCTTCACTTCTTCTGCAAGTTCTAAATTTTTGGCATATGCAACATCCAAGTAATACTCTTTGCCAAATTTAGTATAATCGCGCTCTACTATATCATCAATAAAACTTAAAATGTCATCAAATGCATTTTTAAGCGATCTTTCTTTTTTCACAAGAGAAAATTTGCCACCATCACTATAAAGTATAGGTTTTATATTTAATATATTGCCGATAGTTGCAGTGATAGCATCTACGCGACCACCCTTTTTTAGATAATTAAAATCATCAACGACTATCCAAATATCATTTTTTGCGTTTTTTTCAACTATATCTTTAATGTCGCGAGAACTATATCCACTGTCAACAAGTTCTTTCACATACAATAATAGTCGTCTTTCTGGAACTGAAATAGTTTTATGATCTATACAAAAAACTTTATCCTTAAACTCGTCAGCATTAGATATGAGAAATCCCGTATTATACGAACTTGATAGTCCACTTGTTATAGGGAAGTATAGTACTTCATCATACTCTTTTAGTAACTCTCTTATCTTATTCACGACAAGCTCTACAGGAGCTTGTGATGTATTGATCCTTTTTGCATTTGCAAGCTTTTCAAAAAAAATATTTTCATCTAAGTTTAGGTCATTGTACTCTACATCATCAAGCAAGAATGGTAGTCCAACTAATTCGAAACCATTTTCACCTGCTTCTTCTTTAGATAACCCTGAGCTTGTATCAATTAAAATTTTAGTGCTCATGCTTTAGTTAATACGCCCTTTCCCAAAATATTATTCTACAAAACATTATACAACATTTTTTTAAGATATACTATATTTTTTTAATGGCATTTGACATTTATTTAATAAAACATTATAATTTTGCAAGATAAACAAATAGTTAAAACGGAGGCAAATATGAACGAAACATTAAATACTTTATTAAAAAGGCGTAGCATAAGAAACTACCTTGATAAGCCAGTAGAAAAAGAAAAAATTGATGAAATCTTAAAGGCCGGCACTTTCGCTCCTACGGCATCAGGAAAACAGAGCCCTACCATAGTATGTATAGAAAATAAAGACGATCTTAAACTTGCCGAAAAAATCAATGCAGAAGTTATGGGTAACCCTTCAGCTAATCCATTTTATGGAGCACCTATCGCCATACTTGTACTTGGCGATAAAGATAATGCCAATACAGTATATGATGGAACTCTTGTGATGGGTAATCTTATGAATGCTGCAGCAAGTCTTGGTCTTGGCTCTTGTTGGATACACAGAGCAAAAGAAACTTATGAAAGAGAGGATGGTAAGGCACTTCTCAAAAAATGGGGACTAAATGGTAATTATATCGGTATAGGATATTGTGTAATTGGTTACACAAATGACAATGCTTTAGCTGATGGTCCTGCAAGAAAAGATGGTTATGTGCACATTATAAAATAATAAATTTCATTTTTTAAATAAAAAAGACGATACTCCATCGTCTTTTTTTATTTCCTATATAAAAATAAAAATCATTATGTTACAGATGCCCATACTTCCTACTCATCTTAAGTTTAAGCAGTGCAACACATTTTCTTGCTTCTGCAATTGTCATACAATTTTCAGCCACAATATTAGTTTCTGTTCCAGAGACACTGTGATTAGTATCTACCATCGTATCCATATACTCATTTTGATCAACTATGCCTTGAGTGCCTATAAGTACCATACCAACTTGCGGTATATCTCGTCTTCCTATTGCTTCCATAGCAGCAGCAAGGTCAACATTACTATTGCCCCAAGAATCTTCTGATACAATAGCTCCATCACAACGCATCGCTTCAAGCCAAGCTCCTATCCTCTCGCCTGTAAACTTTTTATCAACATTTCTATCTGGTATACCACCTATCACTACTCCAAGAAAATCAATATCTGGATCTTCTGCAATCAAATTTATAAGTGGATCTCTAAAATGATGTAGTGTAGTTTCTTTTGTACTAGGACCAACTCCCATATGCTCCTCCTAACCATATAGACAGCGAAGTGCGCCGTCTCTATACTCATTTGGTGATAAAATTATTGGTGATCCAACAGAATCAATAATTGATCTACTATCTGTAAAGCCTGATGGATCTTTTGCAAAATAATGTGTGTCATACATAGCACCTTGTCCTGACACAAGTTTAACTACAACAACTTTTTTCTTACCTGGATGTATCAAATCTCTATACACATGCTTCTCGCTTTCATCACCATCTCTAAATTTTTTGAGATTTGCTCTTACTGGCTCGCACATAATCTCACAAGCAGTATGACATGCATCTGGTCCTACTCTCTTTGTAGCATAACCTTCTTTTATGAGCACATCTACAAGTATGATATAGTCATCATCTGATGGTGTACCTGGTTGATTGAAAGTTACCTTTTCATCCATCCACCCATCAGAATTTCCAAACGCACAGATCTGACGACCTGCCGTGTCAACTCCAGTAAGCATCACATATGCACCTGTTATAGTATGAGTTATACCTTCACCTATATTCCCAAGTGCCTTTACAGATATTGGAAATATATCCATGACAGAATTTATCTCTATATGATGTTCGCCTGGTTTAAGAATTCTGACTGTCAGATTTTCAAAAAGTTCAGAGCTTTTCTTCAAATCTTCTTCTATACCTTTTTTTATTGTAAGTTTATAGTTATCTCCATCCTTGACATATGCTGTCTTTTCTCCCCACTCAACATCGTTGCAGTGAAAAGATCTGATTGTAAGTTGCCTTTTAACTATTTCCTCTGCCATATTTTTTCCCTTCGGGCTCAGAACGCCCTTACATTTTAATATACAAGATATAAATTAGGGCGGATAAAATCCGCCCCATAAAAACTAATATATATGACTCAACTTACACTACAAAACCATATCTCTTTGGATCTTCTTGATCAATTATATAATCAGCAACACCAGTAAGATATGCTGCTCCAGTAACCATAGGAACTACTGCATCAAAGTTTCCTACTTTTGTAGTCTCTTTGATTTCACCAATAAAGAGTGAACCAATGATACTTTCATATCTAAACTTCTCGCCAACCTTTATCTCTCCAAGGTGATGAAGAGTAGCAAGTTTTGCTGATGTACCAGTTCCACAAGGTGATCTATCAACTGAGTGATCTCCGAATACAACGCAATTTCTCTTATCAGCTTTAGACTTATCTGGTGCCTCTTGGAAGAACTCCATAAGATCTATAGTAGTTATATCAAGCTCTGGATGTTTTACTTTTTCAGCTTCATTACACTTTGGAAGACATGCCATACCAAAGTTAGAATACCAGCCAGCATTCTTAGCTTCTATAGCTGGAATAGCTGGTGTCACTTTTGTCACATCAACAAGTGCAAAGAATGATCCACCAAATGATATAGTAAATGGCACTTCATATTTCTTTCCTTCAAAGTCAACAGTAGTTTTGCAATTCTCTTTAAATACAAATGCAGGAACATTTGTAAGAGTTACTGACTCAACTTTGCCATTCTTTACCATAGCCTTAGTTCTTATGATACCTGCTGGTGCATCAAGAACTACTTCATTTTCGCCTTCATGCATCTCTTTAAGTCCACCCTCAAGTATAACAGTAACAGATCCTATAGTACAGTGTCCGCACATGTTGAGGTATCCGCCTGTATCCATAAAGATAACACCATAATCAGCTTCCTTATGAACTGGCTCGCAGAGGAATGCACCAAACATTTCTCTATGCCCTCTTGGCTCATGCATAAGTGCAGTACGGATATTGTCCGCATTTTTTTCCATCCAATTCTTTTTCTCAATCATGTCGTTTCCTTGTGGCTCATCAAAGCCTCCAGTAACGATACGGCAAAACTCTCCTTCAGTATGAGCATCGATAACTTCAAGCACTCTTTCATACTTTTTGTAGTCTACTTTTCTTGTAATTTTCATAACTCTCCTCCTTATTTTTTAGGAAACATATACGACATCGTATCCTACAATATCCAATACTGTTTACCAATTATTCTGTATATTTATACCACCATGTCCTATCGTGGCTATAGTTAATAATTTGATAAATATAAATCTATTAAATATTTGTCATAACTTCATCAAAAGTATCTTGAATCTCTTTTGATGGTTCAGGAGTAACTTTTGATACTATAATAGCTACTATAAGATTTATAAGGAATGCTGGAAGAAGCTCATAGATGTTCCAAGCTCCACCAAGTGGACGAACCATAAACTTCCATACAAATATAGTAATAGCTCCAACAACCATGCCAGCTGCTATACCTTGGCTATTCATCTTCTTATCGAAAAGTGCAAGAAGCATACCAGGACCAAAGCATGCACCAAATCCTGCCCAAGCAAATGCTACAACTTGAAATATAGATTTTCCTATAGGTGACTCTGGGTTACTTGCTATAAATATAGCGAGTATAACTATAACGATTATAGTGCATCTTGCTGCAAATAATGCCTGCTTATCTGATAATTTTTTCTTAAATGTGCTTTGCATAAGATTTTCAGAGAATGATGATGCTGCACAAAGAAGCTGTGAATCAGCTGTAGACATAGTAGCAGCTAAGATTCCTGCAAGGATGACACCAGCTATAATTGCAAAGAACACACCATTTTGTGCCAAAAGATTGGCTATATGTATGATAGCTCTCTCACTATCTGATCCAGCAAGTTCAGCAATAACTCCTTCACCTGACATTGCCTTACCAATGATACCTATTATGATAGCAACTCCCATAGATATAAATACCCATATAGCTGCTATACGACGAGAAAGCTTTAATTCATTTTCATCTCTTATAGACATGAAACGAACTAAGATGTGTGGCATACCAAAATATCCAAGTCCCCATGCAAGTGTAGATATAATTGTGATAAATCCATATGAGCCAGCTGCACCAGAACTTGCATCATATGTCTCATTGAGCTTTAAATATCCTGGAAGATTAGATAGATAGTTCATCGCATTTCCCCAACCACCAGCTTTGTTGATTGCGAAGAACACTATAACGACAAGTGCAAATGTCATGATGATAGATTGAATTAAGTCCATCACAGCAACTGATCCAAATCCACCAATTGTTGAATAAGAAAGTATAACAACTGCACCAATAAATACACCTACTATGTAATCCATCTCAAAAAGCGTAGTAAAAAGTTTTCCTATCGCTTGTAGTCCTGACGCTACATAAGGTATAAAGAAAATAATGATGATAATAGCAGCAACAGTCTCTATAGCATGATTCTTCTCTCCAAATCTCTTTGAGAAAAATCCTGGTATTGTTATAGCATCAATCTTTGCGCTATAACGACGAAGCCTTTTTGCTACAAGTAAGAAATTGAGATAAGTTCCTACACCAAGACCTATGGCAGTCCATGTTGCATCTGCAAGACCAGTTAGATATGCAACACCTGGTATACCCATAAGAAGGTATGAACTCATGTCACTTGCTTCAGCTGACATCGCAGTAACAAGCGGTCCCATCCCACGACCCCCAAGGAAGAAACCTTCACTGCTTTGCTTTGTCTTTCTACCAATATAGATACCAGTACATACAACAAATAACAAATACACAATGATTACAATAAGAATAGCAATACTTGTACTCATAATCTTTCTCCTTTCAAATCCGCGGCGACAAGTTATCCATGTCGCTAAAAGGGGAATAAGATTATATTTACACGCCCTTTAAGACACCTCCTATTAGACGCCCAAAATAATTCTTATCCATCCACAATCGCATTTGGTCGAGCCCCGCTGTCACAAATGTATCGTGGACTTTCTTAAATTTTTCTTACTATTATTATAATAAAAAAATGACAGTCTGTCAACTGTCATTTTTTCTTATACGGCTACTTTTAAACTACTTCTAAGTATATACTATCTATCTTAAGTGTAGCTTCAGACTTATTGAAACAAAATGAAGCCTATTGAACGAAATTAATTATATAGACTAGTGCAACTAAACAACTTTTAGACTTTCCATTGTATATTAATAATAGATATAAAAAAATGATTATACTTTAAGGGCTTTTTATTGACTGTATCATTTTTGCAGTTGTTTTGTTCATCACAAGAACACAAATGATACCATAAAAGTACTTAACCATTAAAGGCTTTTAGACTTTTTCATATTTTTTTTAAATAAAATGTCGTTTTATCACATATGCGTTAACAATGACAAGGGTACTGTTTTGACTAAACATTTTAACTTTTCTATGAGGGGGTGCAGAAAACTTATACTTTTTAACTTTTCTATTTAGAAAATTTAAATTGTTTGACAATAAAAAATTGGGTCTTAATACGACCCAATATTTGTTCTTTTTTTAGTTAATCGCTATATTTCTCGTTATGCATTTCAAATACTACTTGACAATTTTATAAAATATGCTATTATAACAATAAGTGGGTGGTTATGAAAATAATCTAGCCCCATCGTTATAGGCGGGGAAGTCCTCGCCGTTTTTTATGAGGAAAAATCATGAAGGAACTTAGTATCTTTATAGATGAATCAGGTGATTTTGGTAGATTTAGCCATCATTCCCCATATTATATAATATCTCTTGTTTTTCATGAGCAAAATCATGATATTTCATCTCAATTAAAAAATTTTGAAAACAAATTGATGCAACTCGGTTTTACAAATCATTCAATTCACACCGCACCAATAATTAGAAAAGAATTATCATATATTGATATAGATTTAATTTTGCGAAGAAAACTACTATCATTAACAATGGCATTTATACGTAAAATTGATATAAAATGGTCAACCATATCTATTACTAAAAAACAATTTGATAATTTTGATGAAGAAATTTCTAAACTTGCAAAAGAACTGTCAAATTTTATAAAAAACAATATAAACTTTATGCTCTCTTTTGATAACATAAAAATTTATTATGACAATGGTCAAACAGAAATAAAAACACTTATTAATTCCGTTTTTAGTAGTAACTTGCCAAATGTAGTTATGAAAAATATTCAATCTACTAACTATAGACTCTTTCAAGTAGCTGATTTCATATGTACATTTGACTTACTATATAAGAAGTATATTGCAAAACAATTAAGCAAATCTGAGATAATCTTTTTTGGTAATGAGCGAAATCTATACCGAAACTACATAAAGCCACTTTCAAAACTAAAATTTTAAAAATAATATACTTCAGAATAATGGACCAGCAAAACAAATTATTATTATTTTCTAGTGATAGTCAAATTTGGAGTATACTAAAGCTTTATCATTAAAACACATTTCCGTTTTCATCTATTTTTTTACCAGTAATCGAATCCAAAATATGATAAACCATCTTGCAATCTTTAGGATAACTACTTTGAGTTTCAAAAAGTTTTTTCATATCGTTTGAATTAAAATCATCAATATTAATACTCTTTTTCCTGTATATTTCGGAAATTTCAATATCACAATTCAAATTTGGAAAATCTTTGCGAAATCCTTCTATCCTTTGCTCTTCATGTACCTCCCACGAACAATCACACTCTTTATCATTAATATTTGGATGCAATGTAATTTTATTTATATACTTGCCTAAATCTATACTTATATCGCTAATTTCTCTGTTGTATAAAGGCTCAATTATCATTCTTATTTCATTTTCATGCTCAAAGTTTTTTCTCTTTATATATCCCATCCAAGTTGTATATGGATAATACTTTCGAGCTTCACAGAATAAAACATTTTTAGGATTGTCTTCTATATCAATGTACTGAATAGGTGCAATGAATAAAGCATTCATTAAATTATGTTTTATAGATTCAATCAAATCTTTAATATTCGTTTCTATACACACGCCATAGCCATTTACAAAACTTCTCCACATAAAATCACAATCATAATTTTTTGTAAAACAAACGGCTCCTGCTTCCCCTGTCCTAGGAGTATTATTATTTTTTAAAGTAATATTAGCATATGTTGCTATAAAATCAACATAACTAAAATCTTCAAACGGGTTTATAGCCTCAGTTTCTTTACTTTTATTAGTGTTGTTTACTTTTATAAACCTATATGGCAATTCCCACGGATCATCCCAATTGTATATATGCGTTAAATGCATTTTTCTTGTCTTATATAGTCTAATAAAATTTTTCATTGTATAATAATGATACATTTTATCATTTTCTGATAAATCTTTGTGAATTGCTATACCAGACCAACCCAACCTTATATGTGCCATATATATACCTCCTATTTTACAATTATTTACCTAGTATTTCTTTCATGAGTTTTAGTGATAGTCAAATTTGAAGTATTCTAAAGCCTAAATGTGTTTTCATTATAATTATATCCTTTATATTATTGTTTATTCGTCTTTTCTTCTTTTGCATTTTCCTTTTTTCGTAGTGCTACACCTATTTTAATGCCACAAAATACAAAACAAGCAAAAACTAAGGCAGTGATTGCTAATCTTATGAAAGTCCCGATTATTTGTTCCATTTATTCTCTCCTTATATATAATATTATTATTGATTCAAACAGGCTCGTAAACTTCGCCCCTATACCTTTTGACTTCGCCGCTACTGACATTTGGCTCAGAGTGTTTCACATATAATATGTATTTTATCATAAAAAATATATTTTATCAAAGATAGTCACATAGTTTGTATTTTTGGAAGCTCTGATTAAATCAACAAATTATAGAATACACAACTTTACTCAATTTATAATACTGAAAAAATCGTGTGTGTAAAAAATATGAATTGATCAGTACTTCTTTATCTATTCTACAACATAGTTACTAATATGTGACAATATATTTTCTTCAACACCCAAATCTTTTAATCACTGTTTTGTATCATTTGTATGTAGCAATTTATGTTTTAGTGATAGTCAAATTTGAAGTATATTAAAGTCAAAACAGTTCTTTTCCTGTCTGCTCACTTGTTAATTAATAATAAAAATATCCATCTTGCCTTCCTGTTATTGCTTTGCCACTTACAAATGAGTAAGTATTTATTGAAAACCTACTACCAACTGGTATCTCTACATCAAATTTTCCTATACCTAACGCTTTCGTCGCGATGTTCGGGCTTATGCCTCTATCTCTTGCTAACTTTATCAAATGCTCATAGTCGGCTGTATCTGCATATCCGTTATCTTCATCACGACCAAGTCGCATATAAAGTAAAGCAAGCTCCATAGCGAACGGAGCAAGTGCTGTATAAATAAAAGAGCCTTTCATTGTGGAACACTCTTTCACTCGCCTACACATGTCATCTAAAATTTTTTCAAGTGTTTTATCACTATATTTGGACATCTCTACTCCTTAAAAATTGCAAGAAAAAAGAGAGTTTTGCACTCTCTTTAATGAATTATTAACACAAATTAAATTGATTTATAAATAAAAATTAAATGTTTAAATAACCATCAATATTTCTAAATATCGCAACAGTCTCAAATATTGTTCTATTTCCAAGTTTCTCACTACTATTGATTCTATTTAGTATTTTACAATACAATTTCAATAATTCTTTTTCATTACTATAATTCTTATATTCATTCCCATCATAAATGTTTTGAATTAAACCCTCAATTTCTTTATTGTAAAGAGCAATGGAGTGATTCTTTTTCTTTAGTTCTTCCATTATCTTAAATGAATCAGCTAATGATTTCAAAATATAATTCCATAATGCAGAATATTTATCCTGTATGCAAATCTGTATAAAATAATAGTCATAGAACAATGTGTCATAGTCACCAATATTGATATTTTTCTCTAAATTCTTCTTATACCCTATTTCATAGTTCTTGATATCCGCATTAATCATCAGGTCAAACAAATTAAAAATACGATTGATTGTTCTTGGGTTTGTTCCGACTGTAAGTTTGAGAATTTTATTATATAATTTTACAGTATCAAGTTCTTCATCGTTATTCTCTACGACAAATTTATATTTTTCATCAATTTGATCTTGTATCTCATTTAATTTAATTCTCAAATAACTTGGCACATTATAGAATGCGACAGGCATTGAAAACGGAAGCTGAATAATTTTATCAAAAAAAGCCTTCCCTTTATTTAATCCATATTTTTCCTCAGCACCTTTTACCACAACATCATAATCAATTGCAAGTACAAATATACATCTCGGAGTTTGTAAAAAGTTTTTTAAACATTCTAAAACCTCCAATGCTCGTTGCGGAGGTATTCTATCAAGGTCATCAATAAATATTACCAACCGACCATTCTTGCTTTTATGTTCATTGTCTAATCGGTTATCAACAGCCTTTTTAAATTTATCTTTAATGGAGTCTAATTGTTCAAAATAATCTTTTACCATTAAATCATCTATTATGTGGTTGTTTTTAGTAGTTATTCCACCCAGTAAATTACCTGCAATTTTCAATCCATTTTTAAATATTGATGGAATCTTGACATTATTATCAATGAGGCTAATTATCTTGCTCATAATTAAAAATGGCAATTGTGAATCCATATTAAATTGCGACAATTCCCATGCATTTATAAATGGCTTTAAAAAATACACGTCATCATCAACATTTTCTATTTGCATATTAATGAGTTCTTCCATTAAAGTTGTTTTCCCACTTCCCCACTCACCTTGCAATGAAATTGTAGTCGGTGTATGACAAGTTAATATGAACTTTTTTAATGCATATTTATAATCTTCTGGAAATAAATTTTTGTCATTTATACTATTCATGGCTATATTTAATTAAAGTTGCTTTATGCATTACTTTTCTTTTTATCTACAATTTCCTTTAATTTTAAATATATATTTTTATCAGATGTTGCAAATCTAAATCCCGAACCAGAAGATGGTTGTATACTTATAACATATAATGTACTACACTCATTAAACTCTTTTTTGTCATCAATTTTAGAATCAATATTAGAAATATCACTTAAATTTATAACAGATTTATTTTCTTTATACATTCCATCTTGTCTAAATGCCAATCCCATAGCCTTTGCAACATTTACACAATATACCTTTTTCTTATCAAAAAAAATGTATGTATAATTTAATCCATCAGTTATATACGGCATTGTTGTTCCAGTATCCATAAGTACCCGAACTCTCTCTTTATGATTTTTGCCAAAACCTATTGCTGTACAAACTTTATCATCAAAATGCCAAGTGAAAATATTTTCGTTTTCTATACTATTATCACTAATTCCCAATAATGATAAAGCTTCTGATTTTGATTTGGCTATTTCCTCCTCAACAAATTTCATATATTCTTCATCTGATACTTTATTACTTGAATACATGACAATAGGGATTGCTAATAAAACCATTCCTAACACCATTACCCCACTTTTAAGAAGCAATCCTATAGCAAAAACAATTACCCCTATTACAATTAAAAATAAATTTGGCTTGTTGTTGAAGTAATTATCAACGATTTTTCTGTTCATAATAATTTTTTCCTTTCTATTGCTAAAATAATAACCAATA
>AUXO013460400.1_pt1 | contig 16744 bp, 13 predicted proteins | sample 768731 | NCBI WGS metagenome assembly AUXO01 (sample SAMN02715735, study PRJNA202380) | gut metagenome | biome: sheep rumen | host: Ovis aries | place: New Zealand: Palmerston North
ACAGATGCAACTTGTGGTATAGGACATACCAGATGGGCAACTCATGGTGGTGTTACAGAGACAAATGCACATCCGCATAATCAGGGGGCAGTAACCATATGCCACAATGGAATTATTGAAAACTATAAGGAGCTTACCTCAGAATATGGACTTAAGAATATACTTAAGTCCGAAACGGATACTGAGGTTGTTGCAGCACTTCTGGATAAATTTTATGAGGGAAATCCTTACAAAACAATTAAGAAGGTTGTTAATCTGCTGGCGGGATCCTTTGCACTATGCATTATGTTTGAGGATCAGCCCGGCAAGATATTTGCAATAAGAAATGTAAGTCCTATGGTTGCAGCTTCTTTTGAGGGTGGATCGATAATAGCATCTGATCTGACTGCAGTGATTAACTTCTCAAAGAAGTACTTTGTTGTCCCTGAATATCATATACTTACTCTTTCTGAGAGTGGAATAGAGGTTCAGGACCTTAAGGGTCGTGCTGTAGAGCCTGAGATACTTGAGGTTAACTGGGATATAACCTCTGCTCAAAAGGGTGGATATCCACACTACATGCTGAAGGAGATCAATGAACAGCCTGAGGCAATAGAGAGAACGGTTGCTCCGAGAATTCAGGACGGACTTCCATATCTGGAGGATGATGGAATCGATGATGATCTTCTGAAGAATCTGAAGGATATAGTTATAGTTGCGTGCGGTACGGCTATGCATGCGGGTATGGTCGGAAAGTCGATCATCGAATCTAAGCTTCGTATACCTGTAACAGTTGAGATTGCATCAGAGTTCAGATATAAGGATCCGATCATAGATGAGAAAACACTTACTATCGTTGTATCTCAGTCAGGTGAAACCATTGATACGCTTGAAGCACTCAGGCTTTCAAAACAGAAGGGCAGCAAGGTGCTTTCAGTAGTAAATGTAAAGGGTTCAACTATAGCTCGTGAAAGCGACTATGTACTTTATACACATGCAGGTCCGGAGATAGCCGTTGCAAGTACAAAGGCATATACAGTTCAGATAGCAGCCATGTATATACTCGCTGCAAGACTGGGATATGTCAGAGGTGTTCTGACAGAGGAAGAGACAAAGCAGTTTATGGATAAGCTTTCAGGAGTCGGTGAGCTGATGCAGAAGACAATTAAAGCGTCTGATGAGATAAGAGGCATCGCAAACCATATCAAGACAGCTCCTGATGTTTTCTACATAGGACGTGGAATTGATTATACACTCAGTCTCGAAGCATCACTTAAGCTGAAGGAGATTTCATATATACATTCTGAAGCCTATGCTGCTGGAGAACTGAAGCACGGAACTATAGCGCTTATATCAGAGCAGGTACCGGTTATAGCAATCGCTACAGAGGAGCATGTTTATTCGAAGGTTATATCAAATGTACGTGAGGTTAAGTCACGTGGTGCATATGTGATCCTGGTAACAAACGAAGGTAAGACTGAGAGCTCAGAGGTATGTGATCAGCAGATATACATACCTAAGGTTGACAGTGTATTTGGTGTATTTGCGACAGCTGTTGTACTTCAGCTTATTGCTTATTATACATCGGATGCAAAGGGGCTTGATGTAGATAAACCACGTAATCTGGCTAAGTCAGTTACGGTAGAGTAAATAGATTAAAAAACAGTCAAATTCATACGGAAAATGCGTGCATTAAAACGGTGCGTGTGCTATACTACAGTTTAGGATTTTTTTAGTGAAAGGGGTAGTCAGTTATGGCATTAGAGATCAAAACAGTGTCCTTTGGTGGATATGACAAGGGTGCTACAGAGAAGTATGTTCTGGAGCAGAAGAAGAAATATGAGGACGAGATTACAAAACTAAAGGACGACGCTACTAAGCTTAGCGAAGCTGTTAAAGGCTTACAGCAGATGAGAGAAGCCAATATGACTGAGTCAAAGAGTACTATAGATGATCTGAGGACTGTAAATGAACAGCTTCAGACTGAAATAGAGCAGCTGAAGAAGGATCTCGAAGGTTACAAGACCAGAGAGATGGAATCTGCTTCAAGATACGAGTCAATATCAAGAACACTTTTGTCAGCAAGAGAGTCAGCAGACGCTCTTACTACCAAGACAAAGGAAGAGTGTGAGGCTAAAACTGCTGAGACTACAGCTCAGTGTAAATCAATGATAGAGGAGACTACCGCACGCTGCGAGCAGCTCAAGACTGCTACAGAGTCAGAGTGTGACAGACTTCTTTCAGAGACACAGAGTAGTTGTCAGGAGCAGAAGGAAACAACCTATGCTGAGTGCGACAGCCTGAAGAGACAGACAAAGGAAGAGACAGATAAGCTTTCAGAGGAAACAAGAGTCAGATGTGAGAATATGAAGTCACAGACTGAGACTGCTTGTGAGAATCTTAAGTCACAGACTGAGGCAGCTTGTGCAAGACTTAAAGAGGATACTATCAGTGAGTGTGACAAGGCCAAGGCTGAATCAAGAGATGAGATCCGTCAGAATAGAGCTATCGTTAAGAGAGAGTTTGATTCAATCAGCGGATTTATGGCTCAGCTTCAAACAGCACTTACAGATGTGAATGCAGCAGTTAACAAAACTAAGCAGATTACTGACAGCGCTTTTTCTGATATGAAGCCGGCGGCTGAAGCGGCTGAAGACTGATTATGATTTCGGGTAGCTGGGTGATTCCGACTACCCGATTTATTTAGTGCTAAGTTTCTGAAAAGGAGGAGGGGACTATGTTAAATGAGCTGGATATCATACAGACTGCTCTGGAAAAAACCGGGCTTGTTATTGTTGTGACTTCTATTTCTATGTCTGCTTCCTTGAACAGAAAGAGACTTGAATATATATCCTCAAATGCTTCTTCTCTCGGGATTAATCCAGAGGCTTTGAAGCAGGGATACAGACTTATTGATGATTATGTTCATCCTGATGATAGACAGCGCTTTAATGAAGCTGTTACTATGTCACTTTCGGAGTCTAAGAATTTTTCCTATGAGGTCAGAAATATCGGGGACGACGGACAGGTCAGAAATGTAAATGTCGATATCATACATTTGCCTGAAAAGGATGGGCTTAAGTATCTTGAGTTTGTTATAAGAGAGATAAATAAACCTGACTATACTGAGCCTACTGTTGAAAGTGCACCTGATAATTCTGATACAGAGGGTAATATCACACCTGAGTTCCTTGCTGAAAAACATATCGATGATCTGTTTAACAGCTTTGCCAATGTGTGTGAGTTATACAGTGTAGTTCTGGATATAAATGGTCATATACTTGTTCCTCCTACCGGACCTACGCCTTATCTTGGCGAGTTTTATGAGATGGTAGTGAATCCTGACAATAAGGAGCTTTACGGTGATGTTGTTGGGTGTATAGTTGATTCGAAACAGGCTATTTATTCGGAGATTGACGATGGTAATCCGGATAGTCGTTTTATAGCGGCACCTGTTTTCAAGGATGGGCGTTTTACAGCGGCGTGGATTGTGTATGCTCATAATAAGAATCAGAATCAGAAGCTTTTTAAGGCATTTGACAGTATTTCTAAAACAGCTGAAAGTATTTCGGACATTATTACAAGCCTTTATGTCAGAAGTGTTATAAATGAGGAAGAGGAAAATATAAAGACTGAGCTTGAGTTTGAGAGAAACGCTAAAGAGCTTACTGAAAATATTCTGAAAATAATAGCTGATGGTGACAGGTCCAACCTTGAAAATGTTTATCAGAATGTTGGAACTCTGATGGATGTTGATTTTATTGCTTATTTTGCGATTGATGATGAGAGACCGGGTTATTATAAGCTGATTGATTATTGGGCAAAGAACGGTAAGAGTGATGAGGCGGTTGAGACATTTGACTGGGAGTCTGATCATTATGATGTTGAGCTTCAGAACAAGATCAGAGAAGGCGGTCTGGTTGTAGATAAAAAGAATATGACCAACCAGATGAGAGTTCAGATATTTAAGGGTAACGCCAGAGCAGTAATGGTATTTCCGCTTTATCTTTCAGGTGAATACCATGGCCGTCTTGTATTTATAGAGAATTCAAAAGAGAGAATATGGACCGAAGAGGAAATATCTTTTGCGAAGGAAATCACCAAAATGATGTCTCGCGATCTTATGATCGAGGAAAGGCTCAAGACCAAGGTGGATGCCTCAAAGGTTGTAATGAATATATTTGAAAGTATTTCGGCAATGATTCTTGTGCGAGATGTTGAAAGTGGACGCGTAATTTATACAAATCCTTCATTGAAATTGAAGCTGGGATACGATATAGTGGGACAGAACAGTTTCGGAATAATTCCGAGTCTGAATGAAGAGTATGAAGGTCTGGATATGACTAATAAGGATGCGCTATATTTCAAGACAGCTAAGTATAAGAGATATATAGATAAGCTGGATGGAATATACGACGTTACAGAGCATTATCTCGCATGGAAGGATGATGAGATAGCATCTGTACTGGTTATTAATCCGGAGTAAGAGAGGAAGAATAAATGGCAAATCTGGATATAGGAATAGATCTTGGTACAACGAGTATTCTTGTATACGTTAGGGGAAGAGGCGTGGTTCTGAAGGAGCCTACAGTTATCGCCTATGATAAAGATTCGGAGAAGATAGTTGAAATCGGAGAGGAAGCACGTCTGATGCTTGGAAGAACTCCGGGTAACCTGATCGCCATAAGACCACTTAAGCATGGTGTTATCTCAGACTATACTAAGGCTGAGGAGATGCTTAAGTACTTTATAAAGAAGGCGATAGGACGTAATCTCTTCGGAAGGAGGCCGCGTATATCTATCTGTGTTCCGTCAGGAGCTACAGAGGTTGAGAAGAGAGCGGTTGAGACAGCTACATATAATGCCGGTGCAAGATATGTTAATATCGTTGAGGAGCCTATAGCTGCAGCAATAGGCGCAGGAATTGATATAGTAAGACCGGTAGGTAATATGATAGTTGATATCGGTGGTGGAACTACTGATGTAGCTGTTATATCTATGGGTGGTCCTGTTGTTACATCATCCATAAAGGTTGCTGGAAATGATTTTGATGATGCCATCATCAAGTATATAAGAAAGAGACATAACCTTCTCATTGGTGAAAGAAGTGCTGAGGAGGTAAAGATTAATATCGGAACCAGCTATAAGCGTCCTGAGAATATCTCTATGGATGTAAGGGGAAGAAATCTGGTGACAGGACTTCCGAAAACAGTTACTATCACATCTGATGAGACTGAGGAAGCACTCAGGGAACCGGCTGCACAGGTTGTAGAGGCTATACATGCTGTTCTGGAGAAGACTCCGCCTGAGCTTGCGGCTGATATCTCTGACAGAGGTATAGTTCTTACAGGAGGAGGCGCACTGCTTCACGGACTGGAACAGCTTATAGAGGAGAAGACAGGTATCACTACTGTTACTGCAGAGGATCCGATGTCTGTTGTGGCTGTCGGAACAGGAAAGTATATAGACTTCCTGGCAGATCAGGAGGATTAATCTGAAAAGAGTTATCGGAAAATAATAGGTGTCATAGGTTGAAGAACCTGTGACACCTATGTTGACATTATGACAAAAAGGACAGGTCGGCTGGTGTTATAGAATAACAAGTGAGTGTGATATGGTTCAGGAAGGATATATAAACAAAATCATATATCAGAATGAGGAAAACGGGTATGCGGTTTTCCTTGTTGAAGGACCTGAGGGTGATGAGGTCTTTGTCGGAAACGTGCCCGGAATTGCTGAGGGGATGTTTATTCAGGCTGACGGAGAATATGTGCATCATCCTCAGTACGATATACAATTCAAGATTAACACAGCTGAGCTCAGCATGCCTGATGATACTGAAGGAGTGCTGAGATTCCTGTCTTCGGGTGTGATAAAGGGCGTGGGTGAGGCACTGGCAAAAAGAATAGTGAAAAAGTTTGGAGATGATACACTCCGGATAGTAGATGAGGAACCGGAAAGACTCGCTGAGATAAGAGGTATATCCGAGAGGATGGCAAGCAAGATAGCGGTAAGCTACAGTGAAAACAGGGCTTACAGAAATGTTATCATGAAGCTTTCAAAGTATGGAATCACCGTTAATCTGGCGATGAAGATATACAAGGAATTTGGTGAAAATGTTTACAAAATAATCGAAACTAATCCTTATATGATTGCAGACAGGGTATCGGGAGTAGGATTCAAGATGGTGGATGGAATCGCAGTACAGTCAGGAGTGTCACCCGATTCGGAGTTTCGTATACAGTCAGCAGTTATATATATACTGAATCAGTCTATGAGTCTGGGACATATGTATCTGCCGGAAAATATGCTGATACAGAAGGCATATGAGCTACTGAGCCCTGATACTTCGTATGAAGAATTTGAGGATAGGCTTCACGATCAGCTTCTGGACATGAATATAGCCAGAAGAGTCGTGTTAAAGGAGATTGATGATAAGACGGTGGTGTACTCCTACTGGAACTACCGTATGGAAATAGAGAGTGCAAAGAGGCTTATGGGACTTAGGTTTGAGCACGATACGATAAGGGAAGAAATAGAAGAGGCAATAGAAAGAGTTGAAAAGGAAGAGAAGATAGAGCTTGCACCTGAACAGAGGGAGGCGGTTATCCTGGCTGTAAGCTCCGGAGTATCAGTTATTACAGGTGGTCCGGGAACAGGTAAGACAACTATCATAAATGCAATCATAAAGTATTTTGAGTATCAGGCCGATGTAGTATTGCTCGCAGCACCGACAGGAAGAGCTGCAAAGAGAATCACAGAATCGACTGGCTACAAGGCACAGACCATACACAGATTGCTGGAATTTTCCGGCGAGCCTGATTCGAATGGCGAGAAGTCAATACTTAGATTCAACAGAAATGATCAGTGCCCACTGGAGTGTAATGCTGTGATAATCGATGAAGCATCGATGGTGGATTCATTTCTGTTCCTGGCACTTCTCAAGGCTATTCCTGAGGGAACAAGACTCGTTCTTGTGGGAGATACTGATCAGCTCCCACCGGTTGGAGCAGGAAATGTACTTCATGACATAATAGACAGCGGCTGCTTTCCGGTCACTGTTTTGGATCATATATTCAGGCAGTCAGATGACAGCTTCATTGTAGAGAATGCACACAAGATTAAAAACGGCGTTCATCTGGAGATAAATAATAAATCGAGTGATTTCTTCTTCATTCCGCGAAGGAATTCGTATGAGATATCCAAGGAAATCAGCGAGCTTGTGACAAACAATCTGCCAAAGTATCTCGGAATATCGCCAATGGATATAGAGGTGCTTACACCAACCAGACATTATGATCTCGGAGTAGAGGAGTTGAATAAAAAGCTTCAGGTCTCTATCAATCCCCCATCTCCTGATAAAAGGGAGAAGGAAAGAAACGGAGTGATTCTTCGAGAGGGTGACAAAATCATGCAGACGAAGAATAACTACAAGATAGAGTGGAAGATATTCAGTGGACAGTTCAGAAGTGGAATACTGGATCAGGGTGTAGGTGTCTTCAATGGAGATATGGGCATAATAACTGAGATTAATGATTTCGATGAAGAAGTAACAGTTACATTTGACGACGGAAGGGTGGCAGTGTATGAGTATTCACAGCTCGATGAGCTGGAACACGCATTTGCCATAACTATTCATAAGTCTCAGGGGTCTGAGTATCCGGCTGTTGTGATACCGCTTTTTTCCGGCCCAAGAAAGCTGCTCAATAGAAATCTTATATATACCGCAGTAACCAGAGCGGTCAGGATGGTGGTTTTGGTTGGAAATCTCGGAAAAGTAAATGAGATGATTGATAATACAACAGAACAGAGGAGATATACCGGATTCAAGGATAGACTTCTGGAGTTGGATGAGGTGGCCGGAAGAGAAGAGATGAAGGCTCTTTTTGCAGAGGATGATATGAGGGAATTTATGCAGGAGGAGTTCGGACCGGAGGCGTTCTCTGAAGACGGATTTGAATTTGGTGCCTTTTCTCCTGATGGATTTGATATAGAAGGAATTTAAGGAGTGTAGTTTGAAGGAAAAACTGAAGGATATACTGTTCCCACCCAGATGCGCGGTATGTGACGAATTGCTTTCGTTAGATAGTGGCAGGGTATGTGAATCGTGTCGGAGAAGTCTCAGCTACGTTGAGAGTCCGAGATGCTACAAATGCGGAAAAGAGATAGAATCTGAGGAGGAAGAATACTGCATGGATTGCAGGAAGAGTGTAAGAAGCTATGTAAGAGGCTTCCCGGTTTTCAATTATATGCCACCGCTTTCAGATTCGCTCATGGCACTTAAGTATGGTGATAGACAGGAATATGCTGCATTTTACGGAGAAGAGATAATGCGGGTATACGGAAGAGAGCTTAAGGAATGTCAGATTCAGGCTATTATTCCGGTTCCTCTTCATCCGCGTAAGATGTTATCTAGAGGCTATAATCAGGCAGAGTTGATAGCCGTATCGCTGGGAAGATGTATGGGAATAAATGTAAGAAATGATATCCTGAAAAGGACGACATTTACAGTACCACAGAAGCAGCTAAGCAATACTGAAAGAGAGAAAAATCTGAAGAAAGCCTTTAAAACATTTGATAAGATACAGGATATGCCGGAGGTTGTCCTTCTGGTAGATGATATATATACGACCGGAGCTACGATAGAAGCTTGTACGCTTGCGTGTATGGAAAAAGGAATTAAAAAGGTGTATTATACCAGTGTAGCTATTGGTGTTAGTAAATAAACAATTAGGAGAAATGATACGATGGAAAAGAAAAAAGTAGCTGTTATATTCGGAGGAAGATCAAGTGAGCATGATGTCTCCTGCGTTTCGGCAATGACTGTAATAAATGCACTTGATAAGGATAAATACGATATAACATGTATAGGTATCACAAAGAAGGGCCATTGGCTTCTGGTGGATTCCACTCAGGACTTCACCAAGTCGGATTGGGAAAATGGAAGTACCCGAGCTATCATATCTCCGGATTCAGATCATAAACTGATCATAACAGATGGTGAACATTATGAAGAGAGGGATATTGATGTAGCTATTCCTGTGCTTCACGGACTCTGGGGAGAGGACGGAACAATACAGGGGCTCTTCGAGATGGCAGACATTCCGTATGTAGGCTGCGGTCATTTGGCAAGTGCAGTAACAATGGACAAATTTTTTACTAAAATAATAGTGGATGATATAAATGTGGATCAGGCCGATTATGTAGGTGTCAGAGCCTATGAGCTCTCCGACATGGACAGTGTTGTCAAAAGGATAGAAGAAAAGAGAGAGTATCCAGTATTCATCAAACCATCCTGCGCAGGTTCTTCAGTAGGTATATCAAAGGCTCACAACAGAGAAGAGCTTATAGCTGGTCTCAAGCTTGCGGCTGAAAATGATACTAAAATACTGGTCGAAGAAGCAATAGTAGGAAGAGAGATAGAGTGTGCGGTTTATGGCTGCGGTGATGATGTTATAGCAAGCGGTGTAGGTGAGATACTTGCTGCTGCAGAGTTCTATGATTTTGATGCTAAGTATAATAACAGTGAATCAAAAACAATATTAGATCCTGAACTTCCTGATGGAAAAGCTGATGAGATAAGAGAAGCTGCAATAGCCATCTTCAAAGCGTGTGATGGTTTTGGACTTGCAAGAGTAGACTTCTTCCTTGAGAATGGAACAAACAGAGTTGTATTTAATGAGATAAATGCTATCCCCGGACATACGTCCATAAGCATGTATCCTATGCTTATGGAGAAGGCGGGTTACAAGATGTGCGACTACCTCGATGGACTTATTCAGATGGCTTATCGTCGTCATCAGTAGAATTGTCTGATCCAAAATGGATGTATGCCAGAGCAAAGCTTCCGATGAGAGCCAGTAAGGATATGATCATTATCACAAATGCTCTTTTCGGATATTTGAAAATATCTGCAGGAAGCAGATACAAGCTGGCATTTACAGTGCAGTGTGTGATAATCGAGGGTAGTACGGATCCTGCTTTAACTGTGATGGCTCCGAAAAGGAGACCGAAGATAAAAGCGTAGGTGGACTGAATTATATTTCCATGATATACCGCGAATAGAATCGCCTGTATAAACACTGCTATAGCATATTTATACTTCTTATTGTCAAAGGCTTTCGTCGCATATTGAAGAGTAAGTCCTCTGAACAAAAGCTCTTCTGCGACAGGACCTATGGTGCAGACCGTAATGATAAAAAGAACGGAATTGCTTCCTTCAAAGGTTTCCATCATATGTTCATATGAGGCGAATGCAGTCCTGAAAAAGTGACCGAGAACGTATAGTATGCTATCAGTTGCTATCTGGATTGAAACTCCCAGGAGAATAAGCGGAATGATTCCCATTGGGTGAAATGTTTTCTTTAAAATAACAGAAAAAGGAGCTTCCCTGTGATAGAAAATATCAGGGAAGCTTTTCATATACCATACTCCGCACATTATGATAATGAGGGTAAATCTGAACAGGTTGAAGATGCCCTCGTCAACAAGGGCGGAATATGTATCAAGTACATCAACCTGTCCTGTGATAACCGTCATAGCGAAAGCGGCAAAATATGCAAGTATTGTGACTATAAGGCACGCAAGAAGCGGTGCCATCATAATTATCAGATATTTTGGCTTCATACAGTAATCTTCTTCTCTCGCTCTTTCTTCTTCTTCATTTCAGCTTTCTGCTTCTTTGCTTCTTCCTTCGTCTTCTTTACGGCAATTTCATAGTCAAGCTGCTTCTGATATTCAGCCTGCTTCTTAACCATCTTCTCACGGAAGGATTTCTTGCGTGGAGCATTCTCGAGTTCTTCCTGATGAAGCTTCTTTGTCTTCTTATGAAGAGTTCTGACACTGGTGATATAGATTCCACTTACCATGGCCTTAACCTCGCCATGTGATGGAACATCATCATATATAGCCTCTTCGCAGATAAATGTCATAATCTGTGGTCCGACTTTTGCTTTTACTACAGGGATTTTTGCCTTCTGATATCTCTTTGGTGCCTGTTCCATAACCATCTTCGGAAGCTTGGCATCCCTCATAGGCATAATCTTCTTATCAATGATGAAGAGTGTAGCAGGCTGTGATGCCTCACTGATCTGCTCTCTCTGTTCCATCTGCTTTGCCTGCATCTTGTTTCCGAAGATATAAAGTCCGATCATAATGCCGACAAGGACTATAGTAACGATGATGGCGATGATCCATCCGGTTGCTAAAAGTATCATATGTTTTCTCCTCTTAATAGATTACTTCTTATGAGAATCGAGCATCTTCTGAATACGCTCGGGGAATTCTTCATACAGCTTATTGCACTCAACTTTCTCCATTCTGTCAGGATACATAGGCTCGCTGAATTCAACTATTACATGTCTCTTCCTGAGTGCAGGTGGTTTGTTGTTTTCAAGGATATCATCAAAGCCTGTGGCAGCAACAAGCATTATAGGGCTTTTTGCGTTCTTGGCCATTCTGTATCCACCCTTCTTGAATGGAAGAAGAGTGTCTGTGTGATTTCTGGTGCCTTCAGGATAGAGACCTATTGAAAGTCCCATTTCCATATATTTGGCACCCTGATTCATAGTTTCAAGACCTGCTCTGACATTTTTCCTGTCCAGGAAGATTGCACCAATGTCAGTAACCCAGTGCTTGAAAAGCGGAATCTTCTTAAAATCGCTTTTAGCGATAAAGCCTGTAGGTCTGTCGACTATAGTCTGGAGAATAATTATATCAAAGAAGCTGCGGTGATTACCGATGAAGAGGATTCCCTGCTCTTTCGGAATCTTCGCGAGATTCTCTGCTCCACGGACTTCAACTTTTGTGCCTGCTATCTTGATAAGACCCTTGAAGAATCTTCCGACAAATTTCCAGCTCTTATACCATCCCTTGTACTTGTCCTTTTTTGATACAAACCATAGGTAGATGTGATAAGGGAACAGTAAAACTACTGATAAAAATGTATATATAGCGGCGATAACCAATCTTATCATCTGGCACCTCCTTACTAACGTCCAAACATGGTCGCTGTTTCATATAAACGTTTTGACAGGTGCTCAGTCAGAGCCTCCTGCTTGTATCTCCATGACCAGTTTCCTTCACCTACACCCGGTGTGTTGAATCTGGCCCATGAATCCAGCTCCAGTACATCCTGCATAGGTACGATGGCCATTGTTGCAACAGAACCGAAGCAAGCTCTTATCATAACCCAGCAGATATCACTTGCGTCAGTGCTGAAATATCTTCTCAGCTTATCTCTGGACTGTTCAAAACAATTCTTGTACCAGCCGAGAGTAGTATCGTTATCGTGAGTACCTGTGTAGCATACACAGTTTCTTACATGATTGTGAGGAAGGAAGTTGTTCTCGTTTGGATTCTCAAATGCAAACTGAAGTATCTTCATTCCCGGAAATCCGAACTTATCTCTGAGTTCAACAACTGAGTGATCGATTTCTCCGAGATCCTCAGCGATTATAGGCATATGATAACCGAGTGTTGATTCAAGCATAGTGAAGAAATTCTCGCCCGGAGCCTTTACCCACTTACCATTAATTGCTGTTGGTTCTCCGTATGGAACTGCCCAATATTTATCAAAGCCTCTGAAGTGATCTATTCTCAGATAGTCCGTCAGCTTTAGCTGATGCTTGATACGTGAGAACCACCATTCATAACTTGTTTTCTTGTGTTCCGGCCATTTGTAAAGCGGATTTCCCCAGAGCTGACCTGTTGCTGAGAAATAATCAGGCGGTACTCCGGCAACAACTGTTGGGTATCCTTTTGTATCAAGATTAAAGAGCTTTTTGTTTACCCAGACATCAACACTGTCCCATGCAACGAAGATAGGTATGTCTCCGACAATCCTGATGCCTCTGTCATTTGCATATTTTTTGAGCTTCATCCACTGGAAATCGAAGAAGAACTGAAGGAATTCGTAGTAACCGAGTTCCTTTTCCAACTTGTTCTCCCATTTCTTTCTCTGTGCAGCTGTAGGATTTTTCAGATCATCCTCCCACATATACCATGGAGCGCCTTTGTGGAAGTCCTTTCCTGCCATGAAGAGAGCATAATCATCAAGCCAGTTTTTGTTCTGAAGCTTGAAATCCTCGTAAGCCTTCATCAGTTCTTCGTTTGTTGAAAAACCGTCATGTATATTTTCATCAAGAAATCTCTCATAAGCCTTCTGGAAAAGAGAGTTTTTAAATGCAATCACATCGCCGTAGCATATATCCTCTGGATTCCACTGTGGCATATCCTTGAAATCATCATCATAGAGAAGATTAAGCTCTCTCATATGATCCAGGCTAATAATAAGCGGCTGTCCTGCGAATGAAGAAAATGGCTGATAAGGCGAATCGCCGAAGCCTGTGTGTCCAAGCGGCAGAACCTGCCACAGCTTCATTCCGGATTTTTGCATAAAATCTATAAAATCATAAGCACCCTTCCCCAGGTCGCCTATTCCGTAAGGCCCCGGGAATGAGGTTGGATGGATAAGTATACCTGCAAGCCTTTCGGGTCCCATATCCACACTGGCTGTAATATCTATATCCATACTTGCTGTCTTTTCAGTATCCATGTAACTGTCCTCCAAATTATAATGTATAAGCCTTCTCGAAGAGAGGGATGGATTTTTCTATCGTCTCAGTAGGCACGCAGTATGATATACGGAAATGTCCGGGACATACGAAGCTGTCTCCGGGAACGGTGATAAGGCCGAGTTCCTTTGCTATCTTCCAGCACCATTCATTTGCATCTCTGAGACCACCGTCGGCGGCTCCTGGAACCTTAGGCATCATATAGAATGTTCCCATCGGTTTAACTATCTCGTAGCCGATTCTAGTAAGTTCTGTGTAGAGCAGATCTGCATTTCTCTCATATATGCTGAGATCACTTGTTTCATCTATAACTCTTTCGATAGCAAACTGCATAAGTGCAGTAGGGCAGTTATGTCCTGTAAATCTCGAAATCTGACCTGCCATTGGAACGAGAAGATCAGCATCCTTTGCTGCTGGATTTACAGCCATATATCCGATACGCTCTCCCGGAAGTGATATAGACTTACTAAAGGAGTAGCAGCATATAGAGTTGTCGTAGAACTTAGATGGGAACGGACTATCCACTCCCTTAAATACTATCTCTCTGTACGGCTCATCGGTAATAAGGAATATCTCATGACCAAATTCCTCCTGCTTTTTGCAGAGGATGTCAGCGAGCTTCTGTATAGTCTCAGTAGTGTATACAACACCGGACGGGTTGTTAGGTGAGTTTATAAGAACTGCTGCAGTGTTTGCATCTATCATCTTCTCAAACTCTTCGAAGTTTATCTGGAAGGTTGAGTAGTCTGCAGGAACCACCGACAGTTTTGCACCTGTTCCGGTAACATATGGTATGTACTCAGGGAAATAAGGTGCAAATGTAATTACGGTATCACCTTCCTTGGTCACGCACCTGAGTGCATGTGAAAGAGCTCCGGCTGCACCGGAGGTAGGGAAGATGTGCTGTGGTCCGTAATTCATACCGAATCTTCTGTTTAGTGAGTCGGCGATACATCGCTTGGTTGAATCCTGACCGAGAGTAGGGCTGTATCCGTGAAGCTTCACGGGATCACCATTTTCAACAATATCCAGAAGTGCCTGCTTCAGGCTATCAGGTGCAGGTACAGATGGGTTTCCAATTGAGAAATTAAAAACGCTGTCCGGTCCCATCTCAGCCGCACGAGCTCTTGCAAAATCGAAAAACTGACGAATGACCGATTCCTTTCCGGTCATTTCTTTGTAAAATTCATTTATCATTGTTTTCCTCCATTATTTACGCACTCCAGATATTATAATCGATTTATGGCTTTTTTACAAGGTTGCACTACACTATTAAATACACTAGAATATACATATTAAAAAGTGGAAGGGATAAATATGATGAGGATTTTTGACACTCACGCTCATTATGATGACGATGCATTTGATGAGGACAGGGAGGAGCTTCTTGAAAATGAGTTCGGAGAAGGGCGCCTCGTTACGAATATTACCAATATCGGCTGCGATATACAGACCTCCAGAGCGTCGGTGAAATTTGCGAAAAAATATGATTATATGTATGCTTCAGTCGGAGTGATCCCACACCATGTCGGGGATATGACTGATGAAGATATAGAAGAGCTGAGGAAACTTGCCAGGAGCTCGAATAAGGTTGTGGCTATAGGTGAGATCGGGCTCGATTATCACTATGATGAACCATCGAAGGAGCTTCAGCATAAATGGTTTTTAGCTCAGATGAATCTGGCGAGGGAGCTTGAGCTTCCGATAGTTATTCACAGCAGGGATGCTGCGCAGGATACATATGAGCTTATGAAACAGGTTCATGCTGAGGAAATAGGAGGAGTAGTTCATTGCTATTCTTATTCGGAAGAAATGTCCCGCGAGTTTTTGAAGATGGGGTTTTATTTCGGAATAGGCGGCGTAGTTACATTTAAAAATTCCAAGAAGCTGAAGAGGGCGGTTGAAGCTATACCGCTTTCAAATATTGTCCTGGAAACTGATTCGCCGTACCTGACGCCATCCCCCTTCAGAGGAGAGAGAAATAATTCGGGATATCTGAGCTATGTCGTTGCTGAGATATCAAGGCTTAAAGGCTTATCAGAAGAAGAGGTGGCGGGTGTCACTTATGAAAATGCGAAAAAACTGTACCGACTGTAGATGACGGTAACAAAGTAAATAAAGAATGGGCAGGTAAGAATGGACAGGGAAAAGATGCTAAGTAACCCGAAGGAAACAATCAGGGTTATACAGGAAAATGAGTTTACCTTCAGAAAAAACTATGGTCAGAATTTTCTGATAGACTCACATGTTATAGATAAAATAATAGATGCAGCTGAGATTGATAAAACTACTGAGGTTCTGGAAATCGGTCCCGGAATAGGAACGCTGACACAGTATCTGGCTGAGGTGGCAGGGTCTGTTACGGCGGTAGAAATTGATGATAAGCTGATACCGATACTTGATAAGACTTTAAGTGAATATGATAACGTAAGAATCATTCACGGAGATATTATGAAGCAGGATATAGAGAGTATCTTCGAGGGAAGGCCCTTCAAGATAGTCGCTAATCTGCCTTATTATATAACCACACCTATTATTATGAGTCTGCTGGAGTCGAGAATTCCTGCTGATTCCATAACAGTTATGATACAGAAGGAAGTGGCGGACAGGATGAAGGCCGGGCCGGGCAGTAAGGATTATGGTGCGCTGTCATTGGCAGTGCAGTACTATAGTGAACCTTATCTGGCGGCAAATGTACCGCCAAACTGCTTTATGCCGAGACCAAATGTCGGCTCTGCAGTCATCAGACTTAGGAGATTGGAAAAGCCGTCGGTCGAGGTTGAGGATGAGAAGCTTTTATTCAAGATAATCAGAGGTGCATTTAACCAGAGAAGAAAGACTCTGGCCAATGCAGTTTCGAATTTTGAAGGACTAAGCTACAGCAGGGCTGATGTCGAGAAGGCACTTACGAATCTGGGATTTGATACGAGGGTTCGCGGGGAGGCTCTTACTCTTGAGGAGTTCGGAGCACTTTCTGATGAACTAGGAAGGCTTGGAATAACCGGGCAGACCTAAAAGGATTATATATAGAGAGAAAGCAGATGGCAGCAAAACTAACAGATGATGAGAGATATATGAGGCAGGCGCTCAGGCTTGCCAAGAAGGCTATGGATAGTGGCGACGTTCCTATCGGATGCGTTATAGTTCACGACGGCAAAGTAATAGCCAGAGGTTATAACAGAAGAAACAGA
>AUXO011957117.1_pt1 | contig 16741 bp, 14 predicted proteins | sample 768731 | NCBI WGS metagenome assembly AUXO01 (sample SAMN02715735, study PRJNA202380) | gut metagenome | biome: sheep rumen | host: Ovis aries | place: New Zealand: Palmerston North
CCTCTTTGAATATTGTGGCAATAGGTTTTATCCGAGGAAAGGATACCCATAGTCCGTTGCGGGAACGTATGTTTCCTTGATGCAACGGGAACTGATCCAACGAACGAGGTTGAGCATACTGCCAGCCTTGTCGTTAGTGCCGGATGCGCGTGCTCCGCCGAAAGGTTGGCAACCCACCACAGCACCTGTCGGCTTATCGTTGATGTAAAAGTTGCCGGCGCAATGGCGAAGGATGTTTTCAGCTTGGATAATCGCATAGCGGTCACGGGCGATAATGGAGCCGGTGAGGGCGTAAGGCGAAGTTTGGTCGCACACGTGAAGCATCTCTTCGTATTTATCGTCCTCGTAGACATACACTGTGATGACAGGTCCGAAAATTTCTTCGCAAATAGATTCGTAATTCGGGGTCTTGGCAAGGATTATTGTGGGTTCGACGAAGTAGCCGACGGATTTGTCATAGTTGCCGCCGAGTACAATCTCCGCATCTTTTGAAGCTTTCGCACGATCAATGTAGCCAGCGATATTATCGAAAGATTTTTCATCAATGACTGCATTTACGAAGTTGGAAAAATCGCGAACATCGCCCATCTTCACAGTTTTCATCATATCCTTGATATGTTGCAGTGTAGGTTCCCAGATGGATTTGGGGACGTAGGCGCGGGATGCGGCAGAGCATTTCTGGCCTTGGTACTCGAAAGCGCCGCGCAAGATGGCCACAGCAAGTTCACGAGCGGGAGCGGTCTTATGGGCGAAGATGAAATCCTTACCGCCGGTCTCACCAACAATTTTAGGATAGGTGTTGTAGGTATCGATGTTCTCGCCGATGAGTTTCCAGAAGCTCTTGAACGTACCGGTACTGCCTGTGAAATGGATGCCGGCCAGGTGCGGGGACTTGAAAGCCACTTCGCTGATGACTGAGCCGCTGCCGGGAAGGAAATTGATGACACCGTCGGGAAGGCCTGCCTCTTGGAGAAGTTTCATCAGGTAGTAGTTGGAGAGGATAGCCGTTGTGGAGGGTTTCCAGATGGTGACGTTGCCCATAAGTGCAGGTGCCACGTTGAGGTTCAACGCAATAGAGGTGAAGTTGAACGGAGTGATGGCATAGACAAAGCCTTCCATGCCACGATACTCGTTCCGGTTCAGCGTAGCGTGGTCTGAAATGGGTTGCTGGCTATAGAGCTGTGATGCGAAATAGGTATTGAAGCGCAGGAAGTCGATGGCTTCGCAAGGGCAGTCAATCTCAGCCTGCATCGGACTCTTGCCCTGTCCCAACATGCAAGAGGCGTTCAGCACGTAACGGTACTTGGTGGCAAGCAACTCGGCGGCTTTCATCATGATGGAGGCGCGTTGGATCCAGGGGGTCTCTTCCCAGTCCTTTTTGGCAGCCATAGCGGCGTCAATTGCCATCTGGACCTCCGCCTTGCCAACTTTATGGTATTTGGCAAGGACGTGGTTGTGCTCGGTCGGCATCACCACCTGCCCCATATCGCCAGTTCTCACCTCTTTCCCGCCGATAATAATGGGAATTTCAATCTCCTGGTTGTATTGTCTGTCCAGTTCTGCTTGTAATAAGGCTCTTTCCGGCGTACCGGGTGCATACGAGAAGACCGGTTCGTTCTGCGGCTCTCTGAATACATAATTCGCGTTGTTCATAATAAATTCTTTGTTCTTAATTTATGTTAAGGGTATAAAAAAATCGGTGCAAAGATACAAAAAAAACGCATATTCTTTCATCTTAATAAGCCCATTTCTGCATATCCGTTTTCAGTATTTGGATGGCAAGTTCTACCACAGGCTTTTCAGCAGTGACCGCCAGCACGGTTTCGGCAAATGCCCGACTGTCTGCCGCCTTGTCGTAGTCTGCCGCCACAGTGTTGATGATGGACTCAATGTCGGATTTGGCTTCACACACCTTTTGCCATACCGCATCAGAAAGGTAAATCTGCTGAGAGATATTGTGTTCAAATTCGCTGCGGATTGCCGTGAGCAACAGGTTCTGCTCCTGAGACACGGTCAGTCCCGGGGTATGGATACGAAGCACCAGCTGGTTCGGGTCTACACGCTCCAAAAAGAGGGCCATGCGTTCGTAGGCCTGCAACCTCAACGGCAACACCACCGAACGGTTTTCCCTATTGCTTTCCAACGCCGCAATCTTGGCCTTGGCCTCCATCACCAGCTTTGTCACATAAACAGCACCTACGGTCACCATGACAGCAGATGCGAAAATACATATTCCTAAAACATTCATATTTCAACCGTTAACTTTCGTCTCAATTTATCACATCACCACTCTCACTCCTTGAATGAAGTCAATGGACTTTTGAATCAATTCATGCATATAGGTGTCATTCTCGACAAATGGGACAAAATCGCGATAGCATTTCACGAATTCCTCAATAAATTCGGAACTCTTCAACGGTTTGCGAAATTCAAGGGCTTGGGCAGCATTGAACAGTTCTATGCCGAGAATCTTCTCCACGTTGTTGACCACCAGGTAACACTTGGTAGCGGCATTGGCACCCATGCTCACGTGATCTTCTTGACCCTGAGACGATTCGATGGAATCAGTGGAGCAGGGCATCGTGAATGCTTTGTTTTGATTCACGATCGAAGCGGCGGCATATTGAGGAATCATGAAGCCTGAATTGAGGCCCGGGTTCTTCACGAGGAACGACGGAAGCCCACGTTTTCCGCTAATCAGTTGATAAATACGGCGTTCTGAAATATTACCCAGCTCCGCGACGGCGATAGAGAGAAAGTCCAGCACTAACGCAAGAGGTTGACCATGGAAATTGCCGGCTGAGACAATGATGTCGTCATCGGGAAAAACGGTCGGATTGTCTGTGACAGAGTTGATTTCGGTCTCCACTACATTCTGCACATGCTCAATGGCATCCTTGGAAGCTCCATGAACCTGAGGCATGCAGCGGAAAGAGTACGGGTCCTGAACATGCTCTTTGTGTTGGGATATGATTTCCGAACCCTCGAGCAGTTGCGAAATATGGGCGGCAGTAATGATCTGGCCAGCGTGCGGACGCACCAGATGCACCAGCATGTTGAACGGTTCGACACGGCCGTCGAAAGCCTCCAGAGAAATGGCGCCAATGATGTCTGCGAGCCAGCTGAGCTTACGGGCCTTCATCAGCAACCATACGGCATAGGAACTCATGAATTGCGTGCCATTCAGCAAAGCAAGCCCCTCTTTGGACTTCAACGTGATGGGTTCCCAACCGAATTTGGCGTTAATCTCGGCAGCCGGGTACTTTTTGTTTCGGTAATAGACCTCCCCCATTCCGATGATAGGCAGAGACAGGTGAGCCAACGGTGCCAAATCGCCCGAAGCGCCCAATGAACCTTGTTGGTACACAACGGGATACACGCCTTTATTGTAGAAATCAACCAAACGTTGGATGGTTTCCACTTGTACACCAGAATGCCCGTATGACAAAGACTGGATCTTCATGAGCAGCATGAGTTGTACAATCTCTTGCGGCACTTCCTCACCGACACCGCATGCGTGAGATATCACGAGATTGCGTTGCAATGTTGAAAGATCCTCCGGTGAGATGTGCTTGTTGCAAAGCGAGCCGAAACCCGTGGTCACGCCATATATCGGTTCCGGGGATGTGGCGGCCTTCGTGTCCAGATAATCGCGGCATTTCTTCACGGCAGAAATCGCCTCTTCTGACAGTTCAATCTTCTGTTTGCGCTCAACAATATTCTTTACCTTTTCGATGCTTAAAAATTTGGTTGAAATCTGATGTCTTTTCATATTTTACTATTTATATTCTTTTCATTATCTTTATCGGGCAGACACTATGACCATTACGCGACTGCCATACATATTCCAAAACGGTCGCAAAAGTAAACTTTTTTCTTTTACCTTTGCCATATGATTTTATTTTGACTACGGAAGGAGGCATCAACTCTGCCGATTTTAGCTTATTACACTCCAATTCGTCTCTCTTTTCGTCAGCTTTTCCAAAGTCTCTGCAAGGCGTTTGTGCTCCGGGAGCGTCAGATCCGGGTCTTTTTCGAGAATTTGTTGCGCATAGTTACGCGTATACGCTACCAATTTCTCATCTTTGGCGAGGTCTGCGATTTTGAAGTCGAGCATACCGCTTTGGCGGGTGCCCTGCAGGTCGCCAGGACCGCGCAACTGAAGGTCGAAATTGGCAATCTCAAAACCGTCGTTTGTCTCCACCATGGCATTGAGACGTTTTCGGCCCTCGGTAGAGAGTTCATACTTGGACATGAGGATGCAGAACGACTGGTTACCGCCCCGCCCCACTCGCCCGCGCAATTGGTGGAGCTGCGAAAGCCCGAACCGTTCGGCATTCTCAATCACCATCACAGTGGCATTGGGCACGTCAATGCCCACCTCAATCACTGTTGTGGAGAGAAGAATCTGTATCTGGTTCTTCTTGAAGCAGTTCATCGTGTAGTCCTTCTCCTCTGCCTTCATCTTGCCATGTACGACACCTATGCTGTAGGTCGGTGGTGGGAAACTGCGCTCAATCGCCTCGTAACCCGCCTGGAGATCCAGCAGGTCCAATGCTTCCGATTCCTGAATCAGCGGATAAACCACGTACACTTGCCGGCCGGCAGCAATCTGCTTTTGCATAAAGCCATATACTTTGAGGCGATCTTTTTCATAGAAATGTTGAGTGACAATGGGTTTACGCCCTGCAGGAAGCTCATCGATCACCGAAACGTCGAGATCCCCATAAAGGGTCATGGCCAGGGTACGCGGAATCGGAGTGGCAGTCATCACTAAGATATGCGGAGGGGTACTGCCACTCTTACGCCAAAGCTTGGCTCGCTGTTCCACTCCAAAACGATGCTGCTCATCAATCACCACTATACCCAACTTATTGAAAACCACATTGTCTTCAATCAATGCATGGGTTCCTATGAGCATATCGACCTGACCGTTCCGCAAATCGGCGAGCAACTGCTTTCGCTTGGCCGTTTTCGTGGAACCCGACAGGAATTCGACACGCAACCCGAGAGGGGCCAACTGATGGCTGATTTTTTCAAAATGCTGGGAAGCCAGAATCTCCGTCGGAGCCATCAGGCAAGCCTGGTAGCCATTGTCCTTGGCCAATAGCATACTGAACAGCGCGATAATCGTCTTTCCGCTACCCACGTCGCCCTGAAGCAACCGATTCATCTGATGACCACTGCCTACATCGCCACGAATTTCCCGCAAAACGCGCTTCTGCGCATTAGTCAGGTCAAACGGCAAGCATTCTTTATAAAAAGTATTGAAAAAATGCCCTACCTGCGAAAACACATGTCCGGCAAATCGAGTTGTATTTATCAGTTTGAGCTTCAGCAGCTTTAGCTGGGTGAAAAAGAGTTCATCGAACTTCAACCGAAGGGTTGCCTGTGAAAGTTTCTGGTTGTCTTCAGGGTAATGGATGTTCACCAGTGCGTCTTTCAGGGACATCAGGTGCAGCTCCTCAACCATCTCCCGAGGCATCGTTTCGGGAATGACGTCCTTGACTTGAGCCAACAAATTGGCGGTCAGTTTGGATACTGCCTTGGAATCCAGCGATTTCCGCTTCGACACATCCGAAGTGTTATACAACGGCTGGAAACGTAGCGACACAGGTGAGTTTTGTTGCTGGGCGGGGTCGATAAGTTCAGGATGAGTGATGTTCCAGCGTCCGTTGAATAGGGTCGGTTTGCCGAAAATCACGAATTCGGACCGCGATGCCAACACATCCTGCACCCACCGGATGCCGTTGAACCAGACCAGCTCAATGAAGCCGGTTTCATCAACGAAGGTCGCGGTCAACCGTTGGGCGCGCATCTGACCCACAGTGCGAACATCGCGGATGGTTCCCCGAAGCAGGATATACCCGCCATCGTTCACAATGTCGCTGACATGATAGACATGCGACTTATCTATGTGACGATATGGGAAATAATACAGCAAATCATTGAAATTCTGAATATTGAATTCTTTGCGAAGTACAGCCCCGCGCTTTTCGCCCACCCCTTTCAGAAATTCGATGGGCGTTTGGAGTATATCTGTGGTTGCAATAGTCATGGGTTTAGATTAAGGGTTACGCAATGTCTATGGTTAAAGTCAATGTCAAAGAATTTCCAGACATTCCAGAATTATCCGACAAGAGTCGTCAATTTCATCATTCGAGATGGTCAATGGCGGGGAAATGCGGAAAGCGGTGTCGCAGAAGAGGAACCAATCGCTCATGATTCCCCTTTCCTTGAAAAGTGCCATGATTTTGAACAGTTTTTCGGAAGTGCCCAGTTCGACTGCCATGAGCAGGCCGCTGCGTCGGATTTCGATGACATTCGGAGAGTTTCGGAGAGTTTCCTCATACCTTTTCCCCTTTTTTTCGACACTGTCAACAAGATGATTTTCAGTGATATAGTTCAAAGCCGAAAGCCCTGCGGCACAACATACGGGATGCCCGCCGAAAGTGGTGATATGACCAAGGGCTGGATTGCTTTGCAGGGAATCCATGACGGTTTTGGAAGCAACGAAAGCACCAAGGGGCATCCCGCCGCCGAAAGCCTTTGCCAAGCAGACAATATCGGGTGTGACCTCATATTTCTGCATGGCAAACAGTTTTCCGGTACGTCCCATTCCTGTCTGTATTTCATCGAATATCAGCATGGCGCCTGTCTCGTCACAGCGTTTTCGGAGGGCTTGCAGGTAGCCGTCAGCAGGGAGACGCACACCGCCTTCGCCCTGAACAGGTTCCACCAGCACGCAGGCCGTCTCCTCGTCAATGCGGCCAATGTCCTCGAAGTTGTTGAACCATAAGTACTCCACGTTAGGGAGCAAAGGCTGGAACGGCGCTTTCCAGGTGTCGCCCTCCGGAGAAGCCATCATGCTGAGAGACCCATGGTTTGAACCATGGTAGGCACAGTGCATCGACATCATCTTGTGCCGTCCGGTATAGCGTTTCGCCAATTTCAGAGCGCCTTCCACCGCTTCACTGCCCGAATTCACGAAATAGACACTCTCCAATGGGGCCGGCAAAAGCTCTGCGATCCGTCGGGCATACTGCACTTGTGGCTTTTCCACCATCTCGCCATATACCATAATATGCATATAATCAGCGGCTTGCTGCTGAACGGCTTTAATCACTTCCGGATTGGCGTGTCCTACGTTGTTCACTGAGACACCTGAGACAAGATCGTAGTAGCGTTTGCCTTCCGGGGTGAAGAAATAGACTCCTTCCGCCCGCCCGACTTCCAACAAGAGTGGCTCAGGAGATGTCTGCCCTACGTGTTCCAAAAATTGTTGTCTTAATGTTTTCATATGCCATCAAAATTTTGCCGCAAAGATAACATTTTTTGTGAACAATGATCAGTGAATGTTGGCAGCCGCCAGCTTTTTTCAGAGACACTTATGATTGGGAAACAAGCGTGCGAGACGTGAATACAGTTTTTCGCATGTCCGTTGCTTTTAAAAATATCGTACCTTTGCCAAATTTTAAATCACAGAGCAATGAGAAGCCTCAAAATCATCAAGAAAGAGTACCAGCGAACTGGATATGACGCCCAAGACATTGAACCCGTGGAATATACGGAAGGCTATGCCGAATATGACGACCATGGACAACTCCTCCGGGAAGAGCGTTACGACCCTGATGGAAAACTCAATACGCTGACCGTCAACACTTACAACGAGCATCAGCTACTGGTGCAGACGGAATCTTTTGACCCAAACAACATCTTGCTGCAGCGGACCGTAAATCAGTACGACGATAACAAACGCCTCATTTCCCAATCCAATTATTATGGCGATGCTTCTGAAGAATACGTCACCAAATTCACCTATGACGACCAGGGGGAGGCCCTCAAACAGGAGGTTTTTGTGAACGGGGAATTGGACTACGTGGAAAAAACCACCACATACACCGACGGGAAACCCGATACAGTGACGGAAAACGACGACTACGGCAATCCGATGTACATTCATCATTATCAATACGACGAAAATGGACGGGTATCAGCCTATTCCCGCGATGAGGTGCAAAACAACGACCGCCGCACATATGAATTCTCCTACAACGAACGGGGCGACCGCATCAAAGACTTGATTTACAACTACGACATGATTTTGATAGCCAAGGTGCTGCGTTCATTTGACGAAAAAGGTCGCCAGACGGAAATTGTGGAGGAGGATCTGGACAGTTATCGCCGAATCACAATGCAATATGATGGCGACAAAGTGGTAAAGAACACTATTTTCGACAAGAACGGAGACATTACAGGCTGGGCAGAATACGAGTATGCTGAGGATGGTCGGCAAAGCATGGCACGCGAGTTCATCCACGATGAGGTGGAACCCGAGAATTTCCGGCTGCTGCGCGAGACATTCTATGTCAGAGATTGATTGTTTGAAATATTGTGTACCTTTGCCGCCCGAAAAAAAAGCATAAATTATGTCTTGGAATATATTAGGCTACATCACATGGAAAGTGAACCCAGTGGCGTTTCATCTTGGAAGTTTGGAGGTCAGATGGTATGGTATCTTGTTGGCATTAGGCTTTTTGTTGGCTTACTACACATTACAGCAGATATTTAAAACCGAGCATCTTTCCCAGAAATTGTTAGACAAGATTTCCATCTGGACCATTGTATGGACGATTGTGGGGTTGAGGCTGGGGCATTTTCTCTTCTATGAGCCGGAAATGTTCATCAAACATCCACTGCAAATAATTCTTCCCGTTGACGAAAATTGGCATTTTATTGGATACCAAGGACTTGCCAGCCACGGCGGCGTAATTGGCATCTTCGGATTCCTAATTTACTATTGCTGGCGTCACAAAATAAATTTCCTGTGGATATTGGATCGTCTGGCGATTGCAGTTCCGATAGCGGCGGCACTGGTACGAGTAGGCAACTTGATGAACCATGAGATTGTGGGGCGCATCACAGAGGTTCCGTGGGCTTTTGATTTCATCTACGGTGGATTCGGTGTTGCGGGCACATTCCGACATCCGGCACAACTCTATGAATCTGTCGTTTATCTGTTGGTTTTCATTGTTTTATGTATTTACTACTTTAAATTCTCCAAAGGAAAAGTTCCGGCCGGCCGCACTTCGGGCATCACACTGACCGTGATTTTCACAGCCCGTTTCATCATTGAATTTTTCAAGGAAGTGCAGGTCCAAGGGGAAATAGGACATGTGCTCAACAATGGGCAATGGCTCAGCATCCCACTGATTGTCATTGGAATAGGATGTTTGGTATACTCTTTTGCAAAGCCGACATACCCGGAATGCCCTTACAAGGAGGAACCGGAGCAGGAGAAGAAATAGTCTCTCCCTTCCTTATTCAAAATAGCCGACAAACTCGACGTTGACGGAGCGATTTCCTGTGGTGATGAACGCCATGTTGGCTCTGGCGGAATTGCTTTGGAATTCCGCTTCCAATGTCATGTTCATGATGGATTCGCCTTCTTCACAGATTTGCAGGCTGTCCAACGCCGGCACAGTTTTCAGCAGATCGTTCAGGGTTGCCCCTTCCGCGGCTCCGGCGAATTTCTTGTCGGCAATCTGCATCAAAGGTACCAAATTATTGAGCAAGAAATAGGTTTGTCCGCCTGAATAGGAGTATTTGAAGCTCATATTGCCCGCTTCCCGGAGATTATTGGAAGTGTTGTGGAACGTTCCGTAATAACGCCCGCCGATGATGTCACCGCTTTTACAGGCAGTGAGAACGAGGGTTAATGTGGCGATAATGAAGAATATCTTTTTCATTTTTTCAATTCTATGTTTTTTTGTGTAAATAATTTCTTGTTGAATACCAAAACGACTAAAACTCATCCTTCACCCAGATCCATTTATAGACCTGGTCGCCACGTCGCACCAGCTCCTGCGTTTTCACAGAGCAATAGACTCCTTTTGCGACGCTTTCCACTGGCCGGTCATCGAGGCGAATTTCCCGCACAGTATCCTCATAGACACCCGTAGTGGGTCCGATGACAAGCAATTCGTCACCCACGGAGAGCATATCCTCTTCCATACAGATTTCCGCGACTCCGAGTTTGGCGAAATAGTTGGTGATTTTCCCGATGCGGCGTTTCATGCGCGTGGCTTGGGAACCGTAACGGTCGGCCCACTCGCCCGCAGTGCGTCCGAGGTAATAACCACCCCAAAAATCGCGATTATAGACACTGCGAAGCCGCTCCATCCAATTATTGATTTTTTCGATGCCAAATGTCTGGTTATAAATGGATTCCAGTGCTTCTTGGTAGCATTCGGTTACCATTTTGACATATTCCGGGGAACGGCCGCGACCTTCAATCTTCAAGATAGAGACACCAGCGCGCACGATTTTGTCAAGATAGCCAATCGTGCAAAGGTCCTTGGGTGAGAATATGTAAGGGTTTTCCACGTGCAGCTCGAGACCGTCTTCCACGTCTCGGACTTCGTACGCTCGACGGCAAACTTGCAAACAGGCTCCGCGATTGGCTGAAGAGTTGTAGTTGTCTAAGCTGAGATAGCAACGGCCGGAGACAGCCATGCAGAGGGCTCCGTGGACGAAAATCTCGATTTTAACAAGCTTACCTGAAGGGCCCACAATATTCTGGCTTTCTACTTCTTTGCAAATATCGGCAACATGCTTCAGTTCGCACTCACGACCCAGCACAATCACATCGGCAAACTGCGCGTAATAGCGTACGGCCTCCACATTCGTGACGTTACATTGGGTTGAGAGATGGATTTCCATGCCTTTTTCGCGTGCATATTGGATGACCGCCATGTCAGAGGCAATGATAGCAGTGACTCCACAGGCTTTGGCAGCATCCAGCAGCTCGCGCATCTGTCTGATTTCATCATTGTAGATGATGGTATTGACGGTGAGGTAGCTGTTCACGCGGTGTTCGTGGCAGATTTTGACGATATTGGCAAGGTCGTCGAGGGAGAAGTTGGCGGCGGAGCGGGAGCGCATGTTCATGGCACCTACGCCGAAATAGACGGAGCCGGCTCCCGCCGCGATGGCAGCGGAAAGTGACTCGTAAGAGCCTACCGGCGACATGATTTCCACAGGTGTCATCTGGTAAAGGGTTCGGATGCGGGGTCGGTTTTAGGCTTGGAGAGCATTTTCAGAAAACTGACCTCGTTTTTGGTGAGGAAGCGCCAACGGCCACGCGGAAGGTCCTTCTTGGTAAGTCCGGCAAATATCACACGGTCAAGTTTAACAACCTCATAACCAAGCGATTCAAACATCCGACGAACTATGCGGTTTCTGCCGGAATGGATGGTCACGCCAACTTCTTTCTTTCCTTCACCAATATACTCCACCTCGTCAGGGGTAATCTGGCCATCGGCCAGTTCCACACCGTTACGGAGCATATCCATATCGACAGAAGCGAAAGGCTTGTCCAGTTCCACGGCGTAGGTTTTCTCGATTTGGGAACTCGGATGTGTGAGCTTCTTGGTGAGGTCTCCGTCGTTGGTGAAAAGCAACAGCCCGGTGGTGTCGCGGTCAAGGCGGCCGACCGGATAGATGCGCTCTTCGCAAGCGTCGCGAACGAGTTCCATGACACTGGCGCGGTCGCGTTCGTCGTCTGTAGTGGTAATATAGTCTTTCGGCTTATTGAGCAGAACATAAACGGGTTTTTCGCGCTGCAGCACTTTGTCCCCGTAGCGCACCTCATCGGTGGGCATCACCTTGTGCCCCATCTCGGTGACAATCTCACCGTTGACAGTGATGGCTCCGGTGGAAATGAGGACATCGGCCTCACGACGGGAGCAAATGCCCGCATTTGCAATGTACTTGTTGAGACGGATGGGGCCGTGCTTCTCCTCATATTCCAAAGACAAGACGCGTTGCTTGCGGGGCAGCGTTCGCCCTTCGCTTTTGCGGCGCTCTATGATTTCGGTAAGGATTTCCGACTCCGCGACCACATTGCGGCGACGCGGTTTGGAGTCCTTTTCACGCTTGTGGAAATCACGTTTGAACGAACGGTCGCGGTCTTGCCTACGGTCGCGTCCTGCATTCCTGCCGGATTCGTGTCGGTCTTCGCGATCAAATTCGCGGTCCCGGTCAAAGTTGCGCGACCTGCCGGGCTTGCGGTCATTGTCTCGCTTGGAACCGAACTTCCGCTTGGACTCGCTGTCCCGCGAAAAACGCTTCCGCTCGGATTTACGATCATAATCTCCGGAATTTTCGCCTTCAAACCGGTCTTTACGGCGACTTGCGGGAGAATATGGGCGTTTTTCGCCTCTACCGGATGGTTTCCTCGGAAAACGCCGAGGGGAGAAATCCTCTTCCGAATTCTCTTTGTTGAATTGTCTGCTCATTTATAAAATCCCTTTTTTAAAAATCCTGCAAAAATACATTTTTCTTGCACGTGAAATCATCCGTATTTGCCTTTATTCCTAAAAATTGTTTTTTTTGCTATTTTTGCGCCATCTTTTAAAGGACACGATGAACAAGAAAAACACCATCCATGTTATCCCCTTAATCTTTGTCACTGCGCTGGCTATGATTATCGGAGTGCGCTATCTCAACGAACCGCCGGCCTACATCCACGCTTGGTCTCAGGCCGACAACTACTCTTTAGCGATAGGGTTCACTCACAATGGTGGCGACCTCTTCCACCCGCAGACGTTAATTTACAACAAGCAGCAGAAAGGCTATGACGATCCTTTGTCTTTGGTTACCGCATGTGATTTTCCCCTGCACCATTGGGTGGCCGGCTCCCTGATGTCGCTAACCGGCACCACACAACCTTGGGTTTTCCGGGGGTTGACCCTTCTGGTTGCTATTCTGGGACTTTGGGCACTCTACCTGTTAGCTTTCGTACTGACTAATTCCCGTACTAAAGCGCTTTTGGCTTCCGCAATCACCGCCACGGCCCCCTCGTTTGCCTACTACAGCTCCTCGTTTCTTCCAACGGTTCCATCATTGTCCTTTGCCATAGGAGGACTGCTGCTCTATGCACTTCATATTCAACGAGACAAACTTTGGATGCTCTATGCCAGCATTTTACTGCTCACCCTTGCGATGATGACCCGAGCTTCCTTTGCCGTGCCGTGGGTGGCTGTCGCCTGTTTCCACATTCTGCGGCTTTTTCGCAAGGAAGCGCGACTTCGCACGACTTGGCAGCCTTTTTTTGCGGGAGCACTGCTGTTTGCCGCATGGTGGCTTTGGAATGCGCATCTTCGACAAGAATACGGCTCCTTGTTCCTTGCCAGCCTCTTGCCCGTCAAGAGCATCGAAGAGGCAAAGTACGTCCTTCAGAATGTCCATGACCGGTGGCGTTTCCATTATTTCCAACGAGTGCACCACTGGCTGTTCGTGCTGGCAGCCGCAGGTGCTCTGGCAGTCGGGCTCATGAAAAGAAAAGGCATCTGGCAGAAAACCGGCAAATTGTCATTATGGTGGTTAATGGCCATCTGGCTGTTCGGTGAGTTGCTGTTTGTCATGGCTATGTCACGGCAATTCTGCGACCACGACTACTATTTCCTTGACAGTCTGTTTCTGCCGATTGTCATAACGCTGGTTGGTCTGTTGGGCCTTCTGCCTAACCCTACGCAAGGCTGGAGCCGGTTGATGATGGCGATTGCCGTGGCGTTTCTTTCGGTTGTGATGACGGACGAGGCATGTCACATGCAACAAGTGCGCCGTTCTGAAGGTGTGGAGGCATTTCAGACCGCCGTACGCTATAAGCATGCCAATCAGATGCTTGAAACAGCTGGCCTGAATTCTCGGAATTTGCGCTTCCTCACACTATTCTCCTATCCGCAAAACACGCCTTTTGTGATGATGGACCGGGAAGGCTATGCCGTGATGTGGACTGACCCGGAGGTGGTTTCGCACGCGCTGACATTCGACTACGATTACATACTGGTGGAGGATGAGGTGTACCGCCGCGAATTCGAGAAGGCGCCTTTCCAAGTTTTGCCACGACTGAAACGGATTGGGGGGAATGGGGAGATTTCGGTTTGTACCCTTGAAGACAGTGTATTGCACCCTACGGCTGAGCATTTCTTTGAATCGGCGAAATAATCATCTGGGGTCCACAGCATGTCTTGATCCCAGCCCATAATGGCAAGCCGAAAGCTCTACGGTTGCCTTTCACCATGTGTGCAAGACAGGGCTGAATGGTTAAATCAATTTTTTGATTTCCAGCAATTTTTCTTTGATTTTAGTCAGGGTGTCGACAATGGCAGCAGTTTCCGCCTCTTTCAGGAAGTTGCTTTTAAGGGCCGTTTTGGCACCTTGCAATGTGTAGCCTTTGACCTTGGTCAAGTATTGGATGGTCCTCAAGATGGCGATGTCGTTCTTGGAATAGAACCTATCGCCTTTCCCGTTTTTCCGAGGCTTGATCATGTCGAACTCCTTTTCCCAGAACCGGAGCGTGGAGGCGGGAATACCCAACACGTCGGCGGTCTCGCCGATACCGAACCATATTTTCTCCTGCGCCGCGACGGATTCAGGCAAATCATTGAAAAGAGTGGGTTCTTCGTTCATGCCCAATCCTCCTCGTTGCCGCGTCGGCGTTGGTCGCGTTCTTTGATGGTTTCTCGCTTATCGTACATTTTCTTGCCTTTTGCGAGGGAAATGTCCAGTTTGGCGTAACCGTTATCGTTGATCCACAGCAGAGTGGGTATGACTGTATAGCCGCGCTCGTTGAGTTTCGTCATCAGCTTGCGCATTTCCTTACGTTGCAGCAACAATTTGCGGTCACGTTTGGGTTGATGGTTGTTGTAGCTTCCTTGTGCATATTCGCTGACATGCATGTTATGAACCCATAACTCATTGTTAATAAACGAACAATATGCATCAGTAATATTGGCGCGCCCCGCCCGGATGGATTTGATTTCCGTGCCGGTCAGCACAATACCCGCCGTATAGGAAGTATGCAGATAATATAAAAACTCCGCCTTCCTGTTCTTAATCGCAATCTGAGTGTCCTGTTTCCTTTTACCCATAATGTCAAAATCGGGCGCAAAGATACAATTTTTGGGACATACCGGACATCTTGCGTAAGATGACAAATGATGGGACAAGGTATTTTTTTCAAAAAAAATAATCTGTCGCCGTGGATTTTGAAATTTATGTACCTTTGCTACATTAAAATTGAAATCTTAAAATTGTCGATTATGAATATTAAATCTACCCTCTTGATTCTTCCTATAGCATTGTTTTTCAACATGTTATTATATGCACAAACGGAAAATCAATACAGCGGGTTCAATCCTGCCGCCCTGAAGGAAAATGCCAAATATGTGCGGAATTTTGCGCCAAACAACTACGATGAGAAAATCCTGTACCAATGTTTTACCGACATGGTGGATCAGGCTCGTGCGGAATATCGTTACCTACCCAAGCTGAAACACGATGTCAACTTGGACTCTACGGCACAATTACAAGCTGACTATCAAGCATTTAAGGACGAAAAAACCCTTGAAAACAATGCCCCGTACAAAACCACTTACTATCGCCTGCGCAAATACGGTCTGGCGGGCAATGGCGAAGAACTGGTGGCAAAAGCCAAAGCCTACATGGGCGAAACAGAGTACTCCTACTACGACCTCTGCCTCGCCTTGCTGCAGTCTCTTCTCAAGAATGTGAAAACTGCCGATGTCCTCCTTAACTCCCAATACACCTACATGGGGTTCGGTTACAACACCGATGCCGCAATGAAGAGCATGTACGTCTCCCTCGTCCTCGGCCATGACCGCACCTTCAACCATTACAAAGCAGGATTTGGAGAGAAAGACCTCCCCTACACCAAGGGACAGGCTGGCTTGAAAGGATATGATGAAAAAGTATGCAAAAAATGCGCCGCCGAACCTGGCCTGGAAGTCCTTTCCGAGTATGTCTCTGTCAACAAAAACGGGGAAATTTACCTCAATTGCGACAACTACAAGGAGCTGAAACGACTCATCGGCAAGGAAGGGGATGCCATCGTCATTGACATTGTCCAGGAAGGCCAGTACGAATGCGACAACCACCAGGTAGATTACGACCTGTATCACCGCGGCGCTATCACCAAACCGATTACGTTTGAAAAACTGATGGCCATCAACGAAAACACCAACCTTAAATCCGGCAAACTGGTTGCCAAGATTGCAGACCTCCCCGCAGAAGTGAACGACAACAAGGACTTGAACCTCATCGTGTTGGTGCTGAAAGAAGGCAACCGTGTGTGCCGTGCGATACTACCCAAACACATAGAGAGCAAAGGGGCCGACTATACGGAAAAAATCAATTTCCTGAAAGACGAGGCGGGAGTCAAAAGCACTGGCGAATGGACAATTTCCCCAGAAGACGGTAAAGTCTCCATCTCGTTCCCTTACGAAGCCAAGAAAACGGATTACACCGCTGCGGCTTTTAACCTGGACAAAAAGGACCCTAACCTCCCGCCCTATAAGGTGAACAGCGTGGAACTCATCACCCATGTCTCGCCCGACTATTACCAAGACCCCGCTTACAAAACCATCCAAGAAAAACGCACCGCCGCCATCAAAAAGGACTTGCAACGCTATTTCCCCGGAATGGACATCAAAATAGTGTACGACTACTGTTGGGATGAGTTCAAAGAAAAAATCACACAACATGAGGAATATTATGACTTGAGTTTCAAAACATTGGAGGAAGTTGCCAAAGAATTGCGAATGTATAACAGATATGCTGCCAAGGCACTTGATTCCGCTTACCTCGCCCCTCTACGCACAATAGAACTGCGCCAGACAGTGACCTATTATGCCGAAAACCCGTCTGACGAGGAGGC
>AUXO010418804.1_pt1 | contig 16739 bp, 5 predicted proteins | sample 768731 | NCBI WGS metagenome assembly AUXO01 (sample SAMN02715735, study PRJNA202380) | gut metagenome | biome: sheep rumen | host: Ovis aries | place: New Zealand: Palmerston North
AAGAATTATATAGATTATGTAAAATATCTAGAGATGTAATAAATGAAAAAGGATATGATATTGGAACAGTAATAGCAAGACCTTTTGTGGGAACTAAGAATGAAAATTTTACTAGAACATATAATAGAAAAGATTTTGAGTTCGAAGGTTTTGGAAAAACAATGCTTGATGTTTTTCAAGAAAATGGTAAAAATGTTTTAGCTATTGGTAAGATTGAAGACTTATTCTCTGGAAGAGGCATAAGTAGAGCTATACATACAAGTGGAAATACTGATGGAATAGAAAAAACTATTTATGAAATAAAAAATTCAATTGAAGATTTAATTTTTGTAAATTTAGTAGATTTTGATATGTTGTATGGACATAGAAATAATATTGAAGGATATGCTAAAGCATTAGAAGAATTTGATAAAAAATTACCTGAAATAATAAATAGCTTGAAAGAAGATGATATTTTAATTTTAACTGCTGACCATGGAAATGATCCAAGTACACCAAGCACAGATCATTCAAGAGAATATATACCAATTCTAATTTATGGTAAAAAATTAAAAAATAATGTAGACTTAGGAGTAAGAAAAACATATTCAGATATTTCTGCAACAATATTAGATATTATGGAATTGCCTAGTTTAGAAAATGGTGAAAGTTTTAAAAATGAAATAATGTAGTATTAAATCGGGGCTATATATAGCCCCGTAATTTTTATAATTTTGTAAAAAAAAAAACATTGAAAAATTTTTTATTTATATATATAATCAAAATGAATTAAATAAAAATCGGAGTATCATGATGAGATTTTTTACTAAGAAATTAAGTAAAATGAAGGCTTTGCAAGTTATAATAATTATGAGTATTATAGCTTGTATTGTTGCGCTTATTTTCAATATTATAAATAAAAAATCTTTACGTTTATTTGGTGGTATAAGTAACAAAATGGACTTGCCAGTAGATGTAAAGGCAAAAAATACTAGTAATTATACTGATGTTGTAAGTAAAGATGGAATTACTGTACCAGTTCCTACTGGATATACAGCATCTTCTATAGAAAGCGAGCAATATGTTAATTTGGATACAGATACGGGTTATGCTGGTTTTGTAATATATGAAGGAACAGATCCAGTACCAACTGATGAATGGGCATTATTAGATGCTCAAAAAACAAGAAATCAATATGTTTGGATACCAGTTACATCATCTGAACTAGGAAATATGTACTATTATTATAGACATGTTATGTATGCAAAGACATATGAATTTAAAAATACAGGATACACTGCTCAAACTACTTCTTTAATTGATAGAGGTGAACCAAACTTCGCTTATACTATAGATAAAGAGAGTGACTGGATGGGAGGTTTATACGGTTCTAGAACTACACAGGAATTGATATCTGAAATGCAGTCACGATTTTATAAAATGTTAGAAAGTATAGCAACATATGGAGGATTTTATTGCGGAAGATATGAAACAGGTGATTTAAATAAAAATTCATTTGTTGTTAGAAAATTAAATGCAAATATAGGTTCACTGAATTGGTATATGATATATGAACATAGTAAAAACTTGAAAAATAGTAATACTGCAGTAGAAACAAATATTATTTGGTATATTCAGTATGATATGGTTTTAAAACATATTTTAGATTTAGGTATAAAAACAAATGATGATATAGCAACAGATTCTTCTGGTTTTGGAAATTATAAAACATCAACATTTACATATCTTAAAACTGATGGAACAACTGCTACTAAAACAATTGATACAGTTACAGTTATACCAACAGGTAGTGCAGAATATACAAAAGTATTTAATATATATGATTTGGCTGGAAATGTAGGAGAGTTTACAATGGCAGCTAGTCGTTCTCTATCAAATAGATATTATAGAGGTGGAAAGGCAAGTTATGATTCAAATACATATATATCTAAGTATGAACAACAAAGTGCAGGTGGTACAGATTCAAATATAGGCTCAAGAGCAGTGTTATATATAAATTATTAGAGGAGAATAATGAATAGGATTACTAAAAGAAAGGAAATTAAAAGAATAAATAAGACCAAAATAGCTACTATTGCAATTGTAATTGCGATAATGGCTTGTATTTGTGTGCTTATTTTTGTAAACAGAAATAATCCTAAACAATCTATTTCTCCAGAAATGAAAAGAATGCTTTCTTATGAAAGAGTTAATGAAAATGATAATGTTATTGATGGTACACCTTTTGTTAAATTTGATGCATTTTTCTTAAAAGATTTAAATGATGATGGAATTGCAGATGGAATCAGAGGCACATGTAATAAAATTGGTGAAGAAGATACATTATATTTTGAAATTTCAACAGAAGGTGACGGATACTTAAAAGATGGAAAAATAACAATTAATTCAACAAACTTTTATTTATATACAACAATTGTAAGAGACGAGTTTGTTCTTCAGAATTATATTGGAGAAAATACGGAATTAATTGAATTAAATAATATACTAAATGGAAATCAGTTACTACTTTCTGGAAAAGTTAGAAGCGGTAATTATTCTAATAAGTTTAGTATTTTTGATGCTTTAGATAATAATTCTACATATTATAATCAGGAAAATTATGTTACATTTACAGGTACATATGTTGATTCTGAAGGAAATGAAACGGAAATAGTAAAAAATGTATTCTTTAATGTTGATTGGTTTAATACACCAGTTTCAAAAATTCCAACTACATATAAAAAAGATGAAAAAAATAAATATCAGGGTTATGATTCAAGACTAACCAAAACAAATGATACAGATCCTATTACATTAGGTTTTCATGTAGCAATTCAGGAAACAAAATGGGCACAAAATCTAGCTACAGCTCATATAGAAGGTACTATACCTAAACTGAATGGATATTCTCCTATAAGTGTTGAAATAACAGATTCATTAGATGATGGAAATGTTACATATACATATGATGCTTTTACAGGAGATTTTGTTGCTGAAAGAAATGCAGAATTAAATAGAGCAGGAAAAATTACAAAACAAGTATATACAGGTACATATTATACAGAAAGATATAATGATTTTATCTTTTCTGTAAAATATCCTCCAGAAGCTTATAATGAATATATGACTTTAAATATACCAGTTTCAGGTTATTATTGGGCTTATAATAGTGGAACAGATGGATTTACAAATCCTGTAATGTCAAATGTATCTACTGAAACATTGGAAATAGTTTATTCACATTTAACAGGTGAAGGAACTGATGTAGGTGTTTATGTTGGAACAAGAGAGTTCTTCCCATTTGGAGGTGCTTATGTTGTATCTAAAGCTATTCCTGAGCAAATATATAATAATATAGTTTCAGCAGATGATTTAACAGAAGATGATACATATATAGTTGATTGGTATATTAATAAAGGTGCAGAGGGAATAATAACAAATATTAAACTAAAAGAACCTACAGAGGCTGATACAGATGAAGAAACTATGGACGACTTGTCATCAGACCAATTATTTAAAGATGATGATATTTCTAATTTAAGTTTAGAAAATTATGTTACAAATAAAGGTATTTATTTTACAGGTAGTGGAACTTTCTTTGGCGAAAATGGATATATAAATGTTTATGATGATGATACTTCAACATTAATACATAAATTTACGGCAGATGATTGGGATAATTATACTAAAGAAGCACCATATTTATATACAAGACCTATTGAACATATTAGAATTGAGACTAGCGAAGTAAGAACAAGAGGACAGTTTCATGCAATTTCTATAAAACAAATTAATGATAAGTTCTTAACAGAAAATATTACAAGAGAAATGTTTGATGAATATACTAAGATTTCATCAAATGTTTCTACCTACTTTAAATATGATGAAAATGAAGCTTATAGGTTAATTAGTAATAGATCAAATACTGCTCTATATGTATCTAACTTATCTGTTGCAGAAATAACAATAGACCCATTAGCTATAGGTACAAATGATACTTATAATGAGAAAGTAAGAATTACTACTTATTCAAGAAATAATTATGAGCAAAAATGGCAAAATGGTTCATTTTTATTAAAGTTCCCATCTGAAATAAATAATATAGATATTAATAGTATTGTAGCTGACAATGGAGTTAATATTCTTGGATATGATGCATATCAAAAAAATAATATTTGGTTTATAAAAATTTTAACGGAAAACGAAATTCCCACAGCATTTCATATAGATGTAGATATAGATCTTACACCAGATTTTAATATGTCTATACCAAGTTCATCAAGATATATTGAATTATATGCGTCAAATGAACTAGCTGAAACTTATTATAGACCAATTATAGACGAATATGATGTTGATGAAGATAGTGATTTAGTTGAGAAGGTAAATTATTATAGCAAAGAATTAATATTTACTCCACCTAATAATATATCATCTTTCCAAGAAGCAAAAGTATCAGAAAATTTAACAATTGCACCAAGAATTGCTAAAACAGATAAAAATACAAGAACAGCAACAGTAGATATTGTTTTAAAGAACAATTATAGAGAAGTAATTTCAAATATTTTAATTCAGGGAGTAATACCTTTTGAAGGAAATAAATATGTTACAAATGATAATTTATTAGGTTCTTCTTATTCAACTACTATGACATCTTCTGGAATAAGTGTTCCTGAAGAACTTAAAAATATTACTTTTGTATATTATTCAACTAATGAACATCCAACTAAAGACTTAACAGATCCATCAAATGGATGGATATCTAAAGATGATGTAACAGATTGGTCTCAAATAAAAACATTTTTAATTGATTTAGGAGATTATGAAGTACAAAGTAGTAATAGTGATAGGTTAGTTTTTTCTTATAATATAGAGATACCTACAGGTATTGAATATAATGAAATAGCTTATAGTGAGCATGCAGTATATTTTTCAATTGATACAAATGCTGGGAAATATAATAGAACAATTATGTCTTCAAAACTTGGTTTTATGATTGCAAAACAATATGATTTTGAAATACAAAAATATCAAAAAGGTTCTAATAAAGTAATACCTGGTGTAACCTTTTCTATAATTGATACTGAAACAGGAGAAAACAAAATAAAATCAACTGATTCAGAAGGAAAGCTTTTAGTTACAGGTTTATATGCGGAAAAAGAATACATAATAAAAGAGATAAGAACAAAAAATACATATGTTTTAGATGATACGGAAATACACATGTATACTTATACAGATGAAGATGATAATTTATATGTTGTATATAAAGAAGGAGAAAATAATTATTCAAATCTTGTAGAAAAATATCCAAATCTTTTAAGAAGTGCTACAGTTACTAAAACAGATGAAACAGATTATGTTGTAAATTTAGGTATTAATAATGAAGTTAAAGCAAGACTTAAAATATATAAAACAAGTGGAGAATCTTTACTAAAAAATGTTGAGTTTTCTTTAAATGGTAAAGGAAAAGATAATATTACATTAACTACAAATCAACTAGGACAAATAGATACTTCAGGATTATATACAAATGAAAATTATGTGCTTAAAGAAACAACATCTAAAGGATATTATTTAAATAATGATACTATTACATTTAAAATTGTAAATAATAATGGATTCTCACTTCAAGTTTCAGGTAACAATAGTAATTCATATAATGTTGCACTAGTTACAGGAGATGATGGAATACCTGTATTTGAAGTAAGGCTTGAAAATGAAAAAATTCCTACATATAGCTTATTAATAAATAAATATCAAAAAGATTCTGAGAATAAATTAGAAAATGCATATTTTAGAATATATGGTGATGGTATTTCAAAAAATGGTTCACTATATATTACAGATGAGAACGGACAAATAAGAATAGATGATTTATATGAATATGTATCTGGTAAGAGTACAGGTGAGAATGATAGTATTTATACTTTAGAGGAAGTATATCCACCAATAGGATATACATTAAATACAGAGCAAATTAAATTTAGAGCAAAAAGAAATGGAAGTGGAAACTTAGAACTTGAAATAATTTCAGGTGAAGGATCAGTTAGAAAAGTTTCTGATGAATTAGATATAAGTGTAGAAAATCCATCAAGTGAAAATCCTCTATGTAAAATTGGTATAGAAAACTCACCAAATTTTGTAATACATAAAAAGAATGATGAAGGTGATCCAGTTGAAGATGCAACATTTAAAATTTATTCAATAGATGAAAATGACGGATCTGTTAGTATTGCTAAAACTGCTGATGGTCAAGAGGCAATTGGAACAACAGATGAAAATGGTGATTTATTACTTGGACTTGGAGAAGGTTTATATCAGGCAGTTGAGGAAAGTGCACCAGATATTTATGATTTATCTCAAGATGAAAAAGATAGAACATATAATTTTGGTATAGGAAAATCTCAAGAAGAAGTTACAAAATATGATGTTGAATGGGTAAATTATGAAAGTAGTTCTGGTTGGAACAGTATTTATGATACCTATCCTACTAAAGATGGTGGAGTACTAGCAGTAGGTAGCATGTATGGAACAGTTGATATTAAAGATAAATCAGGAAATGTTTCTAAAGATTTAAATAATAATAATGTACAAACTATTACTTCAAGAGGAGAAAAAGATGCAATAATTATAAAATCTGCATCTGATGGAACAATAGAATGGGTAAAAACATTTGGTGGTAGTTTAGATGAAGAATATAAGAAAGTAATAGAACTTGAAAATGGAAATATTGCAGTAGTTGGAAATTATTTAAGCGCTGATACTAATTTAGGGGTAGCTTCTCCTGGAAGTCAAGATGGTATTGTTGTCTTATATAGTAGAAGCGGAGAGTATATAAGCTCAACAGTAATTAGCGGAGCATCTGGAAATGAATATATGTATTCATTAACAGAAAATGGTTCTAAAATAATTGTTACTGGAGGATTCTATAGTTCTCAAATATCATTTAATAATGGAGCTGCATCTTTAAATAATTTAAGCACTAATAGAATGAATGGATTTATAGCTTCATATTCTATAGATTTAAGTTCATTAAATTATGCAAAATTAATTGGAACGGCAAATGGAGAAACAATGCCGTTAGATATAAAAAAGCAAGGTACGGAAAATGTTGTTGCATTAACATATGTTGGTAGAAATATATATTTAAATTCTGACCAAACAATTTCAGTAACTAGTGATAATTTAAATAGAACTGATTGTTTACTTGTTTGGTATAACAATGAAAGTGGAAACTATTCTTCTCATACAAAAGTTCAAACCAAAGGTGAAGTAGCAAATGGATTTGGAACAAATGAAAAAATAAAAGGTATATCTAATTTAAGTGATGGAAGTATTTTAGTATATGGTCAATTTGGTGCAGATTTAGATGTAGACAGTGACGGAACAGTTGACTTTAGTCATACAAGTGGTTTAGATATATTTTTACTTAAATATTCATCTGATAAAACATGCATAAAAGATGAATCATATGTATTTGGAAATACAAGTAGTGATGAATTAATAGGAAAAGCTGTTCAAACAGCAGATAAAGGATATTTAGTTGTAGGATGGTATTATGCAAAAAACATAGATGTTGATAAAGATGGAACAGTTGATATAAATGAGAAAGACGGAGATACAGATGGCTTTATAATAAAATTTGATTCAAACTTTAATTTAATAAAAGCATTTAAAATTACAAGTAGTGGAAATGGAGAAAGCTACGAAAAATATGATGAAGTAACTTCTGTATCTGAATTAAATGATGGTGGATTTGTTGTAAGTGGTATTTCAATGGGACTTAAGCTTACTTTTGAGTCTGCTTCAAATCCAACAATTAATTTAGCTGAAAATGATGATGGATATTTAGTAAAATACAATAATATTATTGAAAAACCGCAAGTAAATGCTTTAGAAGAATTAACTGTAATTAATAACTTAAAACAATTTGAAATAACTACTCAAAATATTACAGAAAATAATGTGGGTGGTACAATTACAGGTGATTATGATTCAAACCATAGGCCACAAGATAATATCAAATTAGTTGAAAATGTTAAAATAAATAGAGATGCAACAAATGATATAGTAATTACACCTGATGAAGGTTATCAGATTGTATCAATTAAAATAAATGATGCAGGTTATATCTTCACGCCTGATGAAGTAACAGGAGTGGTTACAATACCAGCATTTGAAAACTTAACTGAAAATAAGTATATAACTGTTTTGTTTTCTCAAAATGCATCTAGTGTTGAGGTAAACCATTTATTATGGAATGAAGATTTAGTATCTTCTACAGAAAAAATAGTTGAAAGTGAATACCTAAGAGGAGAAATAGGAACAGATAGATATAAGGCTTTTCCAAGAAATGATATTCAATATGAGCTAATAAAAAATAGCGACTATTATTCAGGAAAAACTGAAGATGATGTATTAACAATTTATGGAAAAGATAATATTGAAGAAATAGGTTATAGTACTTTTAATGAATTTTTAGCTGATGTTTATATACCGGTAAATGCTTCAGGAACCTTTACTCAAGATAAACAAATAGTAAATTATTATTATAAAGTAAAACCATTTACTATTACTACAAAATATTTAATTCAAGGAACAGACGAAAACGTAACAGATACAAGTAATAGTCAGATAGAAGATGTAGTAATTAGTGTTATGCCAAATGAAATATATACTACAACTGCAGCAAGTAATGTAAATACTATGTATGAACTTGTAGAAACTCCTGCTAATTATACAGGGGAAGCTACAGAGGACTTAATTATATATTATTATTATAGATTAAAAAATGGTGCAAAAGTTATTGTAAATAGCTATAAGCTAGGTACAACTGAAGAAGTGGCTGAAAGCTTAACTCTTCCAATAACAGGAAGTGTTAAGTTTGGAGATACATATAGTCCTACAAATTTAGATGATACATATACAGAAAATGTTCCAGAAAATTATAGAATAGCAACTAATAAAGAAGTAAGTGATGAATATGGAACAAATTATGGTGATTCAGTTCCTATAGGAAAGAACCCTGGAGATGATGATCCATATATACCTTCTAATTATACTGGAACATATTCAGATTCAGTTCAATATGTAAAATATTACTATGTATTAGTTACTCCAACTATTACAAATTCTGTTACTAAAGTTGCAAATAAAACTGTAATTGAAGATAGTGATGAAAATAAATCCGTAACTTATGCTATTACATATAATGCTACAGTTACAAATTACATTGGTGATTTAACTATAGAGATTACTGATGTGCTAGATCAGAGTATAGATACCACAAAATCTCGTTTTGATGGTGGTACATATGATGAGGAAACAAAAACTATTAGATGGACTGATGCTATAGAGGTAGATACATATAATAATCCTGAATCTGGAAATATTAGTATAACTAAAAATATTAGAGTAGAATATATAAATGTTCCTGTAACTGTTACAGAAATTGAAAATAATGTAACAGCAAAAGCAACTTTAATAGAAACTTTGGATGAATCTCAAGAAGTTACGGCTAGTGCTGCTGTAAGAGTAGAACATACAAGTACTCTTACTGTAACTAAAGTGTGGGAAGATACTGGACATACTTCTTTAAGACCATCGGAGGTAAAAGTAAATATTAAAGCAGTTGTTAAACAAGTTGATTTAACAGAAGTAGATGTAACAGATAGTGTATTTAATAGTGAAAATTCAAATGAGGCAGAAAAACAAGTAACTTTAAAAAATACAACAGGAAATACTAATGGAGAAAACTGGACATATGTATGGTCTAATCTTCCAAAATACACTTCAGACGGAGATAGAATTACATATTCTTTAGAAGAAGTTCCTTTAGATGGAACAGCAGGAATTGTTTATAGAAATCCTGTAGTAGCAAAAACATCAGGAAATGATGAAAATGATATTACATATGAAATTACAAATACATATACTACTCCAACAGATATTATAAATGTTAATGTTACAAAAGTTTGGGATGATAATTCTAATGCAAATGGAAAAAGACCAGAAAATATCAAGTTAAATGTAAAAGTAAGTGGAGAAAGTAACATTATTCAAGAATATACTTTATCAAATCAAACGGCTGTTACTCACGAAGAATCACATATTTTTGAACTTTTAAAATATGATGCTAACGGAAATGCTATAAATTATGTTATAGATGAAGCAGAAGCTACAAGTGGAGATTTAAAATTTTATATAAAATCTAGTGAAAGTGGAACTACTGTAAATTCAGGAACAGCGGATAGCTTTAATGCAAGTATTACAAATACATTTACAGTTCCAGATGATAAGGTAACAATTGGAGTTACAAAAATATGGAGTGATAATAATAACGAGGCTTCTAAACGTCCATCAGGAATTAAAGTAACGGTTACTGGTGGTGCTACAAATTCAGAATTTAATTTAACAACAGAAAATAAAGAATCATTAGAGACTCCTTATGTATGGAAAAAGTCTCTAGGAGAATTCGCAAAATATGATAGTTCAGGAAATGAAATAACATATATTGTAGATGAAGAAGAAGTAAATACAGATGATTTAAAATTCTATTCAAAACAAATTAGTCCATCGCGTACGGGTGATAGTTATGAATACACAATTACAAATACATTTACTGTACCTGAAGATAAGCTAAATATATCAGCTAAAAAGCTTTGGATTGAAAGTAACGAAACTCAAAGAGCCAAAAGACCTGCATCAGTTATTTTAAAATTAGTTAAAGTAATTGATGAAGAAAATGTAATAGAACTTGCAAGAAGAGAGGTAAATAGTGAATCTGGTGAAAATGGATGGGAAGTAGATTCTTTTGGAGAATTTGCTAAATACGATTCTTTAGGGGATTTAGTAGTATATAGAATAGATGAAGAAGAAGTAAGTGCAGGAGACTTAAAATTCTATACAAAATCTGGTGGAAATGTAGTAGAGGTAAGTTCTAAAAACTTAGGAGTTGTTACAAATACATTTACAGTTCCGGATGAGAAAACCACATATAAAGCTATAAAAGTATGGGATGATGGAAATATAGACAGATTAGAATCTATAAAGCTAGTAGTTTCAGGTGGAGAAAATACCAAAAATTATAATTTAACTGCAAGTAATGTTGATTCTACAAATTCAAACAACTGGGAATATACTTTTACAAATCTTCCTAAATATGATTCAAATGGTGATGAAATAACATATTCTGTTTCAGAAGAAGCAGTAAATAGCGGAGAGTTAGATAAATATATATCAAGCACTTCTGGAAATACAATTACAAATAAATTAATTATAAGAAACTTAAGTATTGAAAAAGAAGCAACAGAAGAAATATTAAGCAAAGATACAAAAATATCATATAAACTTGATTATGAGGCAGATATTATATCTGAATATAATGGTGAGGTTAATATTCAAATAGTGGATACTTTGCCGTATAGAATAATAGATACTACAGAGTTAGCTGGTGGAACTTATACTGAAGAGGGAACAAATTATAAAATAACATGGACAGGTACATATAATCCTACTTCAAATATAATTACATGGTCAGGTGGAACATCAGAAGAGTTAGATTCGCAGGAAATTGAAGGAATAAATAAAATTAAGTTTTCAAAAACAATTTCAGTATTATATGAAGAATCAAAATTAATAGAAAATTATGAAACTGCAAAAACAAATTCTACTGATGCAATAATTACAAATAATGTAGAAGCTAGTATTTCTTTAATAAATAATGTAACCCAAAAAGCTACATCAAGTGCAGAAACAGAAATTAATTTTAGCAGAAATATAGAAGTTGTTAAAGAATGGAAAGGAGACCAAAGTTTATTAGCATCAAGGCCTACATCTATAAATGCTAAACTAAAAGACGGAGATACTGTTTTAGATACTCAAGAATTAAATAGTTCTAATACATTTAAATACACTTGGGAAAATAAATCTAAATATGATACTTTAGGAAATGAAATAAATTATTTAGTAGATGAAGAAACTGTGCCATCTGGATATTATAAAGAGATTACTCTTGTAAGAACAGAAGGAAACAACTTATTTTATAAGATTACAAATAATAAGTATGGAAGTATTAAAATAACAAAAGTGGATGGAGCAAATACAGAAACAAAGCTTCCAGGAGCAGAACTAAATCTTCAAAAATTAAAAGAAGATGAAAATAATCCAGGAAGTTATATAGTAGATGATTCATTTAATGAAAGAACAGTAACTACTTCTCAAGAAACCGAAACTTTAGGTGTTGCATTATTTGAGAATCTTGAATATGGAAAATATAGACTAAGAGAAACGAAAGCACCAGCAGGATATAATTTGTTAAGAAGTACTGTAGATATAGAAATTACAGATGTAAATCCAGACTATGAAAGTAACTTATCAAACAATTTAAAAACAGTTCTTCCACCAACTGGTGAAATTGGACAATATATATTTGTTATTGCAGGAATATTAATTATAATATATGCAATAAAAATGAAAAACGGTAGAGTAAATGTCTTTTTAGGACTAAGACCACTAAGAAGAAATATGTTTACAGGAAAACAAAATAAAAAAACATCATACAGACCAAAGAGAAAAGATTTCTTAACTAGAGAATTAGAAAAGAGTGTATATTATAATTATCAAATTGAACATGATGCTTACATTAAAGATCAAATAAATAAAATAAAAACTAGAAGAAATTATAGAAAAAACAAGAATAAAAAAGAATAATTATTAATTAATTTGTTATTAAATTTTCATAAATAAAAATCCAAAGAAAGGAGTATACCATTAGGGACGTGTTATTTTAGTAAAAATTTATACCCCAAAAAGGCGTCTCTAATGGTAAAAGGAAAAATGAAAAAATTAAAAAAACTAATTTCATTAGTAGTTGTGGCAATGATATTATTGGCAAGCTTTAATTTAAATTCATTTGCTGCACTTGATTTAACTCGAACTACAGGTAATTTACAAATAGTTAAGTATGAACTTGGTAGTACAGGACATGAAGGAGAAAATATTCCACTTGGAGAAGTTACATTTACAATTTACCGTGTTGGAGATACTACTACTTCAACAACAGTACCTTCAAAGTATACTGATAATACTTATGATAGTACTGGAGATACAGAATATTATACTGATTCAAAAGTAACAAATAGTTCTGGAGAAGCTGATTTTAGAAATCTTGCTTTAGGTAGATATTTAGTAGTAGAAACTGCTGTTCCAGAAAATGTTACAGCTACTTGTGATCCATTTTTAGTAGATATTCCTACTACAACACCAGAGGCAAATAGTGGTGCAATTTTCAAAACAGATGGAACTCAAAATAATGATGGTGCTGGAAAAAATTTAGTATATGATGTTGTAGTATATCCTAAAAATACAACAGCATATGGTAAAATTAATATTACAAAAAATGGTGATACATTAAATACTGATGGAACAAAGACTACAACTACATTAAATGGAGTAAAATTCTTACTTCAAAAATATAATACAGTGGCTTCTGCTTGGGAAAATTATCAAAAAAATAGTGCAGATGTTGAAGTTACAACAGCTGGAAGCGGAACAGCTTCTATTGATAATTTACCAGTAGGTACATACAGATTAATTGAAACAGACTTAGGCACTGCTAATGCTACTTATATTTTAGATAATAAAACTACTTATGAATTTACAGTAAGTGTTGATGCTTCAAATAATAAAACAATGGTAACTGTTGGGGCAAGTGAAACTGAAAAAGAAAATACTATTACAGTTACAAATGAAAAACCCACAGTAGATAAAGTTATACAAACTATTACTAAAGATACTGATGATACAAACACTCAAACAGATGGAGTAAATAGTGGTGACTTAGGTGCTACAGTTACACTTAAAACAACAGCTACAATACCATCTAAAGTAGATGAATTAACAACATTTATTATTACTGAAACTGATCCAACTGGTATTACGCCAAATAGCGAAACATTAGATGTTAAAGTAGGAACAACTCCTTTAGTAAAAGGTACAGATTATACAGTTTCAGAAGGTTCACTTATAATTACATTTACAGATGCAGGAAAAACAAAATTAAAAGCTCATAGTAATGAATTAATAACAGTTACTTATGATGCAACAATTGAGAATACAGCTAACTTTGGTGCAACAGGTAATACATCTACAGCTAAACTTACATACTCAACAATTGTTAAAACAAATTATAATGATGAAAATAATAATCAAACAAATAAAACTACAGAAGCAGAAGACGATGTAGTTGTATATTCTGGAGGATTATTAATTAAAAAAACTGATGGAACAAATCCTATAACAAGTTCTAGTGCAATATTTAAATTATCTAATAATGCAGATGGAACAGGATTTATAAAAGATAAAGATGGAAATGAAATAACTTTAACAACAAGTACAACTGATGGTAGAGTATCATACAATGGACTAGCTTATGGAACATATTATTTAGTTGAAGTTCAAGCACCTACATATACAGAAGATGGAAAAACTAAAACATATAATTTACTAAATAAACCAAAACAAATTACTATCTCAGCAACATCATCAACTACAGAAGTTGAAGTAGTAAATAAAAAAGGCACATTACTTCCTACAACAGGTGGTATTGGAGCAGTTTTACTTGTTGCAATGGGTGTAGCATTTGTAGGCACAGGTGTTGTTATGAATAAGAAAAACAAAGAAGAAACTTAAGATAAATAATTATTAATAAACTAAAAAAATTTATTAAAGTAATATATTAAAAATATTAAACAAAAGAGGCACATAAAATATTTAAAATAGATTTTGTATGTGCCTCTATTTCTAAATAACATAAGGAGAGAAACTAATTTTGCAAAATGAAAAGGAAAAATTTTTCTACGTTACTAATAATAATTGGTATTTTAATAATTTCATATCCACTTGTTTCCAATTTACTTATGGAGTTTAATCAAACTAAAGTAATTACTAATTATCAAGATGAGGTAAGTAGTTTATCAAATAACGAAAAAGAAAAAGTGTTAAAAGATGCAGCAGAATATAACGATAAACTTGAAATGGAAAGTTATATTGATGTTTCACTTAATAACAAAGGGGAGAATTTAGAGGCAAGTTATATTAACCTTCTTGATATAGGTGAAGTAATGGGATATATTTCTATTCCAAAAATTGGAATAAATTTGCCTATCTATCATGGAATAGCTGAAGATGTATTACAAAATGGAGTTGGACATGTTTCTACATCATCACTTCCTGTCGGAGGAAAAGGAACTCACTCTGTTTTAGCAGGCCATTCTGGCTTAGCACAAATAAAAATTTTTGATGATATAGATAAACTTATTATTGGAGATGATTTTTACATAAATATATTAGATAATGCTTTAGCTTATAAAGTTGATGATATAAAAATTGTTGAGCCTGGGGACACTGATGCAATTGAAATAAATGAAGAAAAAGATTTTGTTACGCTTGTTACATGTACTCCAAAAGTATTAAATACTCATAGATTACTTGTAAGAGGTGTAAGATATTTTGGTGAAACGAGAAGTAATGAAAATAATTTGACAAATAGTCAAGCAATAGAAGTATATAGTAATAATACATTTATTTCTATTATTTTATCTATAATAATAGTAGTTTTAATTATTTTATTAATCATAGTTAGAAGAATTGGTAAAAAGCAAGAAAGGAAACCTAAAGAAAAATTAAGAGAAGAAGCTAGAATATATGGGACTAAAAAAAATAGTAGTAATAAGTTTGAAAATAAAGAAGAGTAAATATGAGATATAAAAAAATTATAGGAAGAGTTTTTATTTTTATAGGTATTTGTACAATTATATCTCCAATTATAATAAAAAGTATTGTAACCAAAAAAATTAATGATGATGTAAATACATTTGAAAGTAGCATAGAAGAACTAAATTCATCAGAAGATAATAATCAAAATTTAGAAATACTAAAAGAAGAGATGAAAAAGTACAATAACGATTTAGTAGAAAATGGTCAAGAAATATATGATCCGTTTTCTTTTGAGATGCTGGATTTTGATTTAAAAGATTTTGAAATAGAAAATAATATAGTAGGAAAATTAGAAATTAAAAAATTAAATTTATCTATACCTATTTATTTAGGAGCAACAAACAGTAATTTAAATAAAGGAGCAGTACATTTATCTCATACATCTCTTCCTTTAGGAGAAAATAATTCTAATGTTGTAATAGCTGCTCATAGAGGGTTAATAAGGCATCAAATGTTTAGACATTTAGATAGATTAAAAGAAGGAGATGAAATATTAATAACAAATTTTTGGGAAGAACTTAAATATAAGGTAGTAAAAACAGAAATAATTCTTCCAAATGAGACTTCAAAAGTTTTAATACAAGAAAACAAAGATATGGTAACTTTAATTACATGTCATCCATTTAGGATTAATTCTCATAGATACGTAGTTTATTGTGAAAGATAGGACAAGTGAATAATCCTATTATTCTATTTTAATAAAATATTTAAATTAATCTAGACAACTAAAAGAATATATGTTAATATTATCAATAGGTTATGCGGATAAGTTATTGTGTAGCCACATTAAAATATAATTTAATAGAAAATGCCGATGTGGCGGAACTTTTCTTAGCCGTACGAAGCTTTAAGCTGAGTTACGGATAAGTTATTGTGTAGCCACACTAAAATATAATTTAATAGAAAATGCCGATGTGGCGGAACTGGCAGACGCACACGACTCAAAATCGTGCGGGAAACCATGTGGGTTCGAGTCCCAC
>AUXO012357464.1_pt1 | contig 16738 bp, 15 predicted proteins | sample 768731 | NCBI WGS metagenome assembly AUXO01 (sample SAMN02715735, study PRJNA202380) | gut metagenome | biome: sheep rumen | host: Ovis aries | place: New Zealand: Palmerston North
ACATTCACCACATCATCACACGCACATTCTCCATAAAACATAACTTACAATTCACCAATTATAACCTATAATTGATGAACCATAACTTATAATCGACGAACCATAACCTACGGTTTATGGTAATCACAAGTCTCATCAGCAAGACAAAAAGCCACACATCGCATCCTCTTTCTTCCTCAAACCGCCAACACCCCACTAAACAGACATCCCCATCCTTGTGTCGAGTGTGTTGCGACTCAGTCGCAACTCCATCCCTCATCCCAACCTCACTCCTAACTCCTAATTCCTAACTCCTAATTAAATTAAAACATAACGCCAACGATACTACATCTGTTTCTTAAGCAACTTTTCTTTAGATGCAAGTCCGCGGCTTTTTCATATATTCAATGATTCCAAATAGTTGAGGGAAAGATGACCATATCTCTCATCCTTCGGTTCAATAGTATGGTCATCAATCCCTTGACTCTCATTTTTAAATAGCAATCCGAAGACTTATTGCAAAACCTCCACTGAGACCAGTGCCACTGGCCTCAAATGCAATTTTGTGCCAAGGTTCGGACACTTACCATATAGTTCATGGCCTTTATTATGGATACAGATTCCGCCAATAATAAACGTATAGCGAAAAACACACTGCTGCTCTATTTCCGCATGTTGCTGACAATGTTAATAACATTGTACACCAGTCGTGTTATCTTGCAAACTTTAGGGGTTGAGGATTATGGAATCTATAATGTGGTTGGTGGAATAGTTGCACTTTTTATGTTTCTAAATAATGCAATGTCTGCTTCAACTCAACGATATTTGACCTATGAATTGGGTAGAGGAGATGAAGAAGGGCAAAAGAAAGTTTTTAGTACATGTCTATATATTCATCTTATATTGGCAGGAGTTATTTTTATTGTAGCAGAAACTATAGGACTATGGTTTTTATATGCAAAGATGAATATACCTATAGAGAGACAGAATGCAGCAGTTGTTGTTTATCACATGTCTGTTTTGTGTAGCATTATTTCTATACTAATTGTACCATTTAATGCGACAATCATTGCTCATGAAAAAATGAATGTTTTTGCATACATTTCTATTTTTGATGTGACAATGAAATTGTTGTCTGTGTATTTGCTGCTATTTTTTGATTATGACAAATTGGCGATGTATGCGTTTTTAATACTCTTGATTCACCTGTTTGATTTTTTTCTATATATAATTTACAGCAAAGGCCATTTTAAGGAAATCCGATTGAAAATCCATAAAGAACAGTCTTTATTTAAGGAAATGCTCTCATATACTTCCTGGAATCTGTTTGGAGGTTTGGCCTTTGTTGCAACTACGCAGGGCTTGAATATCCTATTAAATATCTTTTTTTCTCCAATTGTAAATGCGGCCAGAGCTATTGCTGTACAGGTGCAAGCCGCAGTTATGCAATTTGCCAATAATTTTCAAATGGCAATAAATCCTCAAATAACAAAGTCTTATGCAAGGGACGAGTTGAACTATATGCATTTTCTAATGTTTTGTAGCTCTAAGGTAACTTTTTACTTGCTATTTTTTATTTCTATTCCTTTATTTATTTGTACGAGGGAAATTTTGGAATTATGGTTGAAGTCTGTACCAGATTATTCTGTTTCCTTTGTACGTTTCTTGCTTATAGCTTCCATTATAGATGCTGTGGCTAATCCAATGATGATTGCATCGGCTGCTACAGGGAAAATACGTAACTATCAAATAGTAGTTGGCGGCAATAATCTTTTAGTGTTGCCTCTATCTTATATGGCTTTGAATTTATATACTTCTCCTGAGCTTGTTTTTGGCATACAAATTGTAATATGTATAATTTCTTTCTTTTTACGCCTCTATATTATATCCCCCTTGGTTAGATTGAGTAAGATTTCATACATGAGAAATGTGATGCAACAGATATTTGTTGTTCTCATCTTGACAATTATTGTTTTTATGCTAATTAAACATTTTTTTCATCCACATATTATAATTCTTTCTATAATGCTTATGTCTGTATTCCTTTTTTTTATTTCTCTTTTAGGATTTAACTATGAAGAAAGAAAATATTTGAGTGTAGCTATATATAGAATTAAACAGAAATTGCTAAGATGAATTTATTAAGAAAATTTGTGCCTAACTATGATTTAGTTAGAAGCTATTGTCAATATCTAAACCGTTTCCAGGGCCTAAAAAGTAAAAGGAGAAATACGGCTTTCATATTAAGTGATTTGAGACGCTGTTGCCATATATTGGACAAGGGATTAAATTGTATTCCATTTGAGAAAGGGCATGGAAAGAAGTTTTACGAACAAGCAATTCAATATGATTCGCAGATAAAGATTCTTAATGATGAAAGAATCTTAAAAGATCCGGCTTTCAAATGGTGCGAAGAAATAATAAGGAAATATGAAAAAGCCCAAAAAGGTAAGAGTTCTTTCGAAAAAACGAATTTTTCTCATTATACGGAAAGCGAGCAAGAAATATTAAAGTCTTTTTTAGAGTCCCGAATTTCATGCAGAAATTTCATGAAAGAAAAGATTCCCAAATATGTTTGGGAGAGAATGATTTCATTATCACAAACTGCTCCAAATTCTTGTTGTAGGCAAACGACTCGTATTTATGTTATCTCTGATGACGAGAAGATTTCTTCTGTAGTTCCTCTTTTAGGAGGGGCAACTTGTTTTGGCAAGGGCATACCTCATTTAGTTTGTTTTACGTCAACTTTGTACTCTTATGAATCTGTGGATAATTTGCTGCCCTATGTGGATGCGGGGATTTTTATGGGTACTTTCGTTATGGCGGCTCACGTATATAACGTATCTACAACGATATTAAATTATGAACATGCACATGCAAAATACGATGGCAAGGTGCGTAAGATATTAAATATACCAATTGATGAACAGATTATAGGCTTTTGTGCCGTTGGCTATCCAGAAATCCTTCCAATAAAACCAGAACGCTTGGATAGCAAGCTGATTACAAATTATCTTTAAATGAGAATAAGAAGAATTATTCATGGATATATTGGCGGATTTTCGTGGTGGTTCGCCAATTATTTCCTTAGTTATTTCCCAAGTCGCAATGTTCGATTCTGGGGATTAAAATTCTTGGGCGTGAATTTAGCAAAAAATGTTAGGTTTTATAATGGTTTTCATGTCAGAAATCCTAAGGGCATTACTATAGAGAATGGAGTTTCCATCGGTCCTCATGTTCTGCTGGATGGCCGATGCGGGCTGACCATAGAGGAGAATGCTGTTGTTGCATACGAATCTATCATTTGGACTTTAAATCATGATTATAATAATGAGCGTTTTGCAGGAAAAGGTGCATCTGTTACTATAGGCAAATACGCATGGATTTGCTCTCGTGCTATAATATTGCCAGGAATAACAATTGGCGAAGGGGCGATAGTTGCATCAGGAGCAGTTGTTACAAAAGATGTTTTAGCTTACACTATTGTTGGAGGAATACCAGCAAGAGTTATAGGGAAAAGAGAGAAACGAAATTGGGAATATGGCTATTATAAGTCAGATGATTTTCAACATTTTTCTTGAAATAACATGCAACAAATATGGATAGTTCTGTTTTTTATTTAATAGTCAATGCGTTCTTATATATTTTTCTAATGTGTTTTGCGTGTAAGAAGGTAGGTTTTTTTTCAGGTTCGGCACTAATCATTTCTTTCTATGTGTTTTGCGCGATATTTTCCATTTTGTTTTATACCCATCCTTATACAAAAGGTACTGATTATTATAATAAACTCCATTTTGAGGCATTCATTTATTTTGCGGCATTGACATCTTGTTTGATTATTCCCATTTTGAAATTTGATTGTGGACAGAAGAATAAGTTACAACTTGTCAAGGAACAATATATAATATGGTTCATCAAAATAGTGTTGCCTTTGCAACTTTTGTTGTTTATTTATTATATGCCCACATTTTTTTTCATGCTTAATAGTGACATGGGGGAAATGAGAGACGACATTACAAGTGGTGATGTTCACATTTCAGACGGGGTTCCTCCGTTTGTTGCAAAGTTAATGTTCTATTATAACATTATAAGAAATGTTGTGGTTATTATCGCTATTTATTCTTTTTTTGCTGTCAAGAATCATCGTTTTATGGTGAAGATATTCACAATCTCATCTTTGTTTTACCCTATTTTTTTATCTTCATTGTATTTAATGAGAAGCCAAATATTTGTACAGATATTATATATAATATTTTTTTTGTTGATATTTAGAAGTGGACTTAATCAAGGTGTTAAACGGTATATATATATAGCTGGAGTTTTTTTGGTGATGTTTGCTTCAGTAGTTACAATTTCAATTTCTAATAGCCGTTTTGGTGATTTAGTTTCATGGATGTATTATAAATATTTGGGAGAAACTTTCACTAATTTTGCAGGTCATTTGTGGTCAGACTTAAAAGGAACAACACATGGATATGCATATTTTAGATGGTTTTTGCAGGGGGATGACTGGTACAATTTGCAGGAAAAATGGCAGTTTATAGAGAATAGAACCAATATTGATGGGCATATTTTCTATGGGGCTATTGGTCAACTGATTATTGAGTTTGGCTGGGTGCTCACAGCTGCAATATATGTATGTCTTTCAGTAATGTTTGTTAAACTTTTGAAAAATTCAGAAATTATTTCATTGCCTAATTTGCTTATATTAGGACTAATTGCACAATATATGATATATGGTGCTTATACTTTCCCTTTTCAAGGGACTGCTATTTTACAAATTTTTGCTTATATATTTTTTTATTGGCTTGGGCGCAAAATCCAATCTGATAAGGTTATTTATATGGAGAGGTGACTATGGCAACGATAGGTGTATTAACTTTTTATAAAGTGGCTAATTTTGGTGCAAATCTCCAAGCGCTTTCCACGTATTGTTATTTACAGAAACAAGGACATTTTCCTATATTAATTTATTACGTTCCCCAAGAATCTCATACAAAACTGGAAGAAAAAAGAAAAACAGACCAACAGGTCGAAGCACATTTTCTGTTTGTTGACAAGTATATAAAAGGGCAAACGGATATTTGTTTTACGATTGCTGATGTTAACAGGGCTATTGAAAAAAACTCCATAGAATGTGTAATTATTGGCTCTGATGCGGTTTTGCAGCACCATCCCTTATTGTCCAGAATACATGTTGGACACAGAAAACCTGTTTACATAGCGAAGATGGGGGCTGAACGTATGTTCCCAAATCTATTTTGGGGGGAAGGATTTGCTGAACATATACGATTGGGGTTAATGTCCGTTTCTTCACAAAATTCAGAATATAAGTTGTTTTCGAATTTAGTTAAAAAACAAATGCAAAAGGCATTACAGCGCTTTTCTTATATCTCTGTTCGTGATATATGGACACAAAAGATGCTTTTTACCATAACGGGAAATGAATATCCTGTTACACCAGATCCTGTTTTTGCTTTTAATAATAATGTTGGTGAACTTATTCCGTCAAAAGACGACATAATAAGCAAATATCAGCTACCTTCAAAATATGTTTTGGTTTCTTTGATGGGCCAAACCATACAAAAAGATCAGTTGACGAAACTTGCAGATTTATTTCATGATAAGGGCTTTGCGTGTGTTTCATTGCCAATGCCAACAGGAAAGGACTGGTCTCATTCTTTTTCTCATACTATACCAGAGCCTTTGTCTCCTCTTGATTGGTATGCTTTAATTAAAAATTCTTCAGGTTATATAGGAAGTAATATGCATCCAATCATTGTCTGTTTGCATAATGCGGTTCCTTGTTACAGCATAGATAATTGGGGGGCCACAGACTTTTGGAATCGGCCTCGAAACAATGGCTCAAGTAAAGTAGAAGATATATTGCGGACTTTTGGATTGGAAGCCTATCACCAGTTCATCTGTGATAAACTCTGTAACATTAATCCTGCCGAAATTGTCAACAAGCTTTTGTTTTTCCCAAAAGAGAAAGTTTCAGCAAAATCTAAAGATATGTATTTGCAATATCAAATAATGATGAAAACGTTGTTAAAGTCTTTGAATTGTTAATTGTTTTTTTATGAAAATTATATATATAGGTTCTATCAGCACTACCGATGCGGATTTTCCTTTGCTAAGGGAATTTCAGCGTCGTAAGATAGATTTTGTAGCTTATTTTCCTCTTGCAGAATGGAATAAAAGGAAAGGTCTGATAGCTGTAGGTGAAATACTGAAAAAGGATGCAATATTGAAAGCCTCAGAAGTGGAGGCCTTTAAGGTATATGAAAAATACATGCCTCTTGACAATTTATATGTTGTCAATTCCTATCATTATAAACGTTATCAGTTGCAGAGCTGGTTCTTATGGATAAAGGTACTTTTTCATATACTAAAACAAAAGGCTGATATTATTCATTTTGTCTGGCCTCCAGAGAAGCAGCAAAAATTGTTATACCTATTGCCTTTGAAACGGGTGCTAACAGTTCATGATCCATTCCCTCATTCCGGGCAAATGTCCAAAGGTAAAGAAAAAGATAGAAGAAAAGCTTTCAAATTGTGTGATATATTTATTCTTTTAAACAAGGTACAAGAAGCAGATTTCAGAAAAGTATATGGACTAAATAGAAATCAAGTTATATTAAGCCAACTAGGTGAATATGACTGTTTACGTATTCTATCTTCGGAAAGGCAAGAGCGTCTCGGTCCTTTTATTCTGTTCTTTGGCCAGATTCAACCTCATAAAGGGGTGGAGTATTTGTTGGAAGCGATGAAGAAAATTCATCAAAAGCATCCTAATGTGAAATTAATTATAGCGGGAAAAGGTTCACTCTATTTTGACAAAACCCTATATCAAAACTTAGATTATATAGAAATAAGAAACTATTATATAACGGTATCGGAATTAGCATCGCTGCTTCAACAATGCTTGTTTGCTGTTTGTCCCTATAAAGATGCTACACAAAGTGGTGTTGTGCAAACAGCATTTTCTGTTAATGTCCCTCTTATTGTGACAGATGCAGGCTCCTTGCATTGTTCAGTTAAAGATGGAGAATATGGCTTGGTTGTTCCTCGCTGTGATTCAGATGCTTTAGCAAAAGCTATGATTCGCTTGCTGGAATATCCTGAATTACTGGTATCTTTCAGAAAAAACATTCATGAAAAATGGCATCCTGAAATGAGCTGGGAACCAATAGCTGCTCAATACGAAGAAATATATAATAGTCTTGTTGTTAAATCAGAAAGTTGAGATGGGGAATAAAATCGACGTTTCGGTCGTCATTGTCTGTATGGACAACTATGAGTAGCTGAAAGACTGCTTGAATTCTATCAAGACATATACTCTGGAGTCATCTTACGAGGTACTCCTTGTAGCGTATTTCTTCTCAAGAGAGAATTTGAATAAATTACATGAGGAATATCCGTGGGTAAAGGTTATTATATCTAATGAAATCCGAGGATTCTCTGCAAATAACAATTTAGCATTAAAACAGGCTAAAGGGCGTTATTGTTTCGTGCTGAATGATGATACCTATATGAATGTGCCGGTTATTGATCTGTTGGTAGAGAGGATGGACTCCAATCAAGACATCACATTATTAAGTCCACAAATAGTCAGTCCAAACGGCAGCATTCAGTATACAGGCATTCCGCCAATCTCGTGGATCGACTGGCTCATGATTCTATACAAGATGAAGAAAGAGGCGGTTGAAGATGGAACCTATGTCAGGAGCGAAGGCTTCTTCAAAACTTATAACATCCTTGGTGCTGCTTTTATGATTCATACAGACATATTCCAAAAAGTAGGATTCTTAGACGAGCGTTATTTCTTCGGTCCGGAGGATAAGGCCTTGTCAACGCTCTTAAATAAGAAGGGTTATGAGTGTTGGGTGGATACCGATGTTAAACTGTTTCATTTGGGTGGTCAGACCGGTGGCACACAGTCAAGGACGGTCTGTGCGACCAGGCCGGCTAATCGTAAAGGGTGTTTGATTATGTACTCCGAGGACAAATGGTATCGCTATGCTGTCATGGCATCGCTGATATGGGTAGACAGTGCGTTAGTGACTTTATACTGGGGCACAAAGGCACTAATGGGGGGGGTAAATCTTGTGTTTACTCTCTAAAATCCAATATCAATGTTTGCAAATCAATTTTCAGCAGATTAAGCCCAACAGAAATTTTTAAAAAGTATTATAAACAAAGATTTCCGCCAGCTTAGGAGGTGAAGCATGTCTGTTTGATGTCATCCTCTTTGTCTGGTGATAAATAGCGATGACATAAAATGGAACAAGCAGATGTAAGCATCGTAATAGTATGTATGAATAATTATGGGCAATTGAAGGATTGCCTTGACTCCATCAAGCAATACACCCATGATGTTTCTTATGAGGTGTTGTTAGTCGCATATTTCTTCTCAGAGGATAATCTTGATAAACTAAGGTCAGAATATCCTTGGGTAAAAGTAATCATCTCTAATGAGATTAGAGGATTCTCAGCCAACAACAACTTGGCATTACGCCAAGCCCAGGGTAGGTACTGCTTCTTGCTCAATGATGACACATATATGACCATGCCAGTTATAGATATGCTTGTTAAAAAAGCAGATTCTGATGAAAAAGTAGCAGTTTTAACCCCTCAGATACTTCTGCCTTCTGGAAAAATTCAATATAAGGGCATGACTCCAATTAACTGGAAGAGATGGCTGTCTGTATTGTTTAAATTAAGAAAAGACAACGAAGACCCCAAAGGGGAGTGGGTTCGTGAAAACGGTTTTTTTCAAACATACAACATACTAGGCGCAGCATTCCTAATAAAAACGGACATATTTAGAATGGTTGGATTTCTGGATGAGCGTTATTTTTATGGTCCGGAAGACAGGGCTTTATCTACGCTCTTAAATCAGAAAGGTTATAAGTGTTTTGTCGATTCCGATATAAAATTATATCATTTGGGGGGTGGAACAGCTGGCGCTAAATCTAAAACAGCATGCGCTACAAGACCTGCAAACAGGAAGGGGTGGGTTATCTACCTTGATGAGAGCAACATGTTCTTGCACTACTTCCTTTGTTTGATGGTTTGGATAAATAGTGCAATCTGGGCAACAGGGTGGCTGATAAAGTGGGTAATGGGTGACAAATATGCAATGATTTCATTCAAGGCAAATATCAACGTCTGTAAAACCATTTTTAATAATCAAGGCACAACGGAAGTGTTTAAACGATTCTACAAGAGAAAATGAAATCCATTATTAAAGAGTTGATTCGTTTCCTACTTTATCTATTGAAACGGAAACCCTATAAGTGTAAGGCGTATAATGGTGCAGAGATAGCCACATTGCCCAATCCGTCGAGTTTTGAATATTTCTATGGCTATTACGACAGATGCCCTGAGCGTAATGGTAAAGTGCTGGTGCACGAAATGCGGCAAAATAGAGTTGAGATTAAGGTATATGGCATCAATAAAAAAAACGAAAGGATTCTTGGAGAGTCGCAGGCTTATAACTGGCAGATGGGATCCCGAGCACTGTGGTTAGATGATGATACGGTGTCGTATAATGACTTTGAGGATGGACAGTATGTGACCAAATGGTTTTCATTGAAAGAGGACAAGGTCGTAAAGACTATCCCTATGCCTACAATGGATATTTGGAAAAATGAATATATCTTGACAACCAATTTCCAAAGGCTGCGCTCCGTTGACCCTGACTACAGTTATCATTGTCTGCCTGAAATGGATGAAAAGACTTTCTTGGATTATCAGCATGATGGCATCTGGATGTATGATATCAAGAAAGAGGAGAAGAAGCTACTTCTTTCGATAGCTGATATCTTGGAGTGCAAGAAAGACGTGTTGTACACGGAAGGGAAACATTGTGTGAACCACATTATGATAGCGCCTGATGGCAAGTCGTTCATCTTTATTCATCGCTATAAATATGAGGGGAAAAAGTATGACCGCCTGATGTGGTATGACTTCAAGGGGTTGAAATGTCTGCATGATGACCCTTTGCAGAGCCATTTCTGCTGGCTCGACAGTCGGCGAGTGATGGGATATTGCGAGTATGGTGGTCAGAAGGGGTGGTTTGAAACGGACACGCTGACGGGCAAGGTGAAAAAGCTGGAAATGCTGACGGAAAAGCATCCGAAGAATGGTCATCCTACACCGTGGGGTGTCTGGATTGTGGTTGACGGCTACCCTGACTTGGATAGGATGCAAAGGCTGCATGCTTACAATCAGAAAACAAAAGAATATTTGCTTCTGGCAGAGTTCTTCCATGATTTAGGCCATCAGAACTATAACCGTTGCGATTTGCATCCAAGGCTTACGCCAGATGGAAAGTCTGTGTATGTGGACACCTTGTTTAGTGGCAGTCGTCAGTTGTGTAAGGTAAACGTAAGCTTGAGATAATATGGATTATACCTATAGTGTTTCAATTCCACACTATAATTCTCCAAAGCTTTTCGCAAGGATGCTGAAGAGTATTCCTGAACGGGAGGATATACAGGTGATAGTAGTGGATGATGGAAGTAGCGAGGAGAATGTGAATGCCTTGAAAAAACTCCAGCATAAAAATCTCGAGTTAGTCTTCCTCGAAGAAAACCGTGGAGGTGGTTATGCTAGGAATATCGGTTTACAACATGCAAAAGGGAAATGGTTTATTTCTGTAGATGCAGATGATTATTTTTCAGATGACGCTTTTGATGTATTTGACAAGTATAAGGATGAACATATTGATTGTCTATACTTTTGTGTTCAATGTGTAGATACAGAAACAGGAGAGGTTACACGGGAACTTGTTGCAAATAAGAATGTGTCAAAATATTTGGAAGATTCTTCGAAAAAAGCAGAGCAACTGCTGAGATTCCATAATTTGGAGTCTTGGAATAAACTTGTATCAATGAAATTTATAAAAAAAAATAATATTTCTTATGAAAACTGTAGGATTAACATAGATGTGTTGTATTCTATCCTCATTGGGATGAGAGTTGAAAGATATAAGGTTATTCCCAACAAGCTTTATTATTTCACAGAAAATCCAGATAGCATTACCCATAAGAAAAGGACTGTTGAGCGGGAGTTCCAGTTCTATCTTCAAGTGCAGAAACGAAATGGTTTTTATAAGGCGATAGGTTTAAATCATCTTCCTTTCTTCCGGGCTGATTATCTGTACGTGCCTTTTATGCTGAAGAAAAGAGGGTTAAAGGACACAATAGAATTTTTCAGGTTATGGTGGAAACGCAGGGATGAAAGGAAACAAGCGAGGAAGGAATATCTTGAATACGTGAGATAGACGATGATCAATATCCAGGACAAGAAAAAGTGTTGCGGATGTTCCGCCTGTGAGCAGGTATGCCCCAAGCGGTGCATACAAATGGTTGCAGACCATGAGGGCTTCTTCTATCCGGAAATAGACCTCGACACATGCATTGACTGTCATCTGTGTGAAAAGGTATGTCCCGTACTGAATGTGGAATCAGAGAAGGAGAAACAACAGTCGGCACATCTGCTACAAATCCGGGATGATACAATCCGACGTGAGAGCGCATCAGGAGGTGCATTCACTGCAATAGCCAAATGGGTGATTAAACAAGGTGGTGTCGTGTTTGGGGCTGCGTTTGACATTGACACTTTTGAAGTACACCACCTCTGGTGTGACAGCAAGGAAGGATTAAGCCAGTTTAGGAACAGCAAGTATGTACAGAGTCATATCGGAAATAGTTATAAGGAAGTGCAGGCATTCCTCAATGCTGGACGATGGGTATGCTTCAGCGGGACACCTTGCCAGATAGAGGGGCTTCACCATTTTCTGAGAAAGAAACAATATGAGACATTATTGTTGGTGGATGTTGTCTGCTATGGCATTCCAAGTCCGGGCGTGTTCAGGGACTACATGCAATGGAAACAACAGCAGATAGGCGGGAAGTTTTGTAAGATGCTCTTCCGGGAGAAACGGCTCTGCTATAACTACACCTCGTTCTCCATTTTTAATGAGAAACCGACACTTGACTATCACAGCGGCGTGGAAAGAGAACCGTTTATGCGGTCTTTCATCAGCGACATGAATGTAAGACCATCTTGTTATGACTGTAAATTCAAGAAGCGCTACAGGGTGTCTGACTTCACCATCTGGGATTGCTACGATGTGAAAGCATTCAGCAAGAACTTTGATAACGATGGAACTAACAGAGTACTGGTGCATACGCCATTAGGGGAAATGGTGATGAGCGAAATCAAGGCATGGACGAAAGAGGAAACATATTCCAACATACCGAGATTCATAGCCGATGAGGTTGCAATGGTGAAGTCGGTACCAATGAATCCTAAAAGAGAGGCTTTCTTTGCTGACTATAAGTCCATGCAGATGAGTGACCTGATGGAGAAGTGGTTCCCACTGACATGGAAAGTCAGGATGAACTCATTCTTGAGAATGACGGCTTTCAGGCTTGGCGTATATAACGATGCAAAGAGGATAGTAAAGAAACTGTTAAGAAAGAATTGATGATATGACAGAAAAGAAAGTGGCATTAGCCATCAACTACGACTATCACGACTATGGCGGCATGCTACAGGCTTTTGCCACTCAGCGTGCCTTAGGCAAGATGGGTGTAGAGTCGGAGGCGATAGACTTCAATTGTCTGAAAGGCGACATCAACAAACGAAAATGGAAATATTTTCTCACCAATGCGTCAGACTTTAGTATCGTCAAAGAGAAAAGCCTGGTAATAGGTAAGAAAATGCGAGCCAGAATGAACAAAGAGTTTGGCTATAAACTTTCTGCACGTGATAAAGCCTTTGATGACTTCTGTAGAAAGAACTTTCAAATCTCCAAGAAATTTGGATCGTGGAAAGAATTACAGGATTCTTGCCATGAATATGAGGCAATAATTGTAGGCAGTGATCAACTATGGCTTCCTTCGAATGTGGCAGGAGATTATTATACATTAAACTTTGTGCCTGATGGCGTCAAAAAGGTTGCATATGCCACAAGTTTTGGTGTTGGGGCTATTCCAGAGAAAATGAAAAGGCAATGCTCTGCTTTTCTCAAGAGGATAGATTTTCTGTCAGCAAGAGAGACAAGTGGACAAGAGATTATCAAACAGTGTACAGGAAGAGATGTCCCTTTAGTTTGTGACCCGACATTATTGTTGGAAACATCTGATTGGGATAAGATTCTATCAAGAGAAAAGGTGCCACAAGAAGAATATGTGTTTTGCTATTTCATGGGTGATAATCCAGAACAGCGTGACTTCGCAAAACGATTGGCCCGGAAATATAATCTTAAGATTGTGGCTCTATTACATTTGGATCAATATATTGCTTCGGATGAGGATTATGTGGACTATGCACCATACAATATCTCACCTGCCGATTATGTGGGCTTGGTGAAGAATGCGAAGTTCGTGTGTACGGATTCTTTTCATGGTACAGTTTTTTCCATTCTCTTCTCAAAAGATTTCTTCACCTTTAAGAGATTCAATAAAAAGGCTTCATTATCAACAAATACCCGTTTGGTGTCGCTTTTGAATAGATTAAATCTTCAAGAAAGATTGTTTGTGGGGAATGAGGGTGTTGACAATGTACAAGAGAAGATTGATTATAGAGTTGTACAGCCTATATTGAGTGCTTTTAGGGAATCCTCTTTTGAATATCTGAAGTTGGCCTTATTATAAGTTTTTTTAGATAAATATATAATATAAATTATGATACATTTTAATGTTCCTCCGTTCATCGGAACGGAGTTTGAGTTTATGCGTCAAGCCGTTGAGAACCATAAAATTTGTGGTGATGGTCCTTTTACAAAACAATGTAACGCATGGATTGAAGAAAGATTTAAGGCACACAAGTGTTTGCTGACGACCAGTGGTACTTCTGCACTGGAAATGGCAGCAGTGCTTTGTGACTTCCAGCCTGGGGATGAGGTCATTCTTCCAAGTTTCACATTCTCATCTACAGCCACGGCATTCGTGTTAGGCGGAGCGAAGTTGGTATTTGTGGATATTGAGCCTAAAACTATGAATATAGATATAGATTGTATCAAACGTGCAATCACCCCTAAAACGAAGTGTATTTGTGCTGTGCATTATGCTGGTGTGGCACCAGATATGGATGCCATTATGGCTATTGCGAAGGAACACCATCTGTTGGTCGTGGAAGATGCGGCTCAGGGAGTCATGAGTACCTACAAAGGAAAGGCTCTTGGAACTATCGCTGATTTTGGCTGCTATTCTTTCCATGAAACGAAGAATTACTCAATGGGGGAAGGCGGTGCAATCATCATCAACAATCCGAAATATACAGACCGGGCAGAAATTATTAGAGAAAAGGGAACAAATCGTGCTCAGTTCTTCCGTGGTCAGGTCGCAAAATATAACTGGGTGGATTGGGGATCCAGTTGGCTTCCCTCAGATTTGAACGCTGCTTATTTATGGGGACAATTGCAGGCTGCGGACGAGATAAACAATAATCGTTTGGAAACATGGAATGCCTATTATGAGGCTTTCAAACCACTTGAAGAAAAAGGTCTTGTTGAGTTGCCGTATATACCTAAAGAATGCACACACAATGCACATATGTTTTTCATGAAACTAAAAAATCTGGAGAGACGTCAGGACTATATTAGATATATGAAAGAAAGAGATATTCTTTGTGTATTTCATTATGTGCCACTTCATAGTGCTCCTGCTGGCCTGAAATTCGGACGATTTGATGGTGAGGATAGATATACAACGAGTGAGTCTGATCGTTTGGTTCGCTTGCCTCTATATTATAACATTGCTAAAGAAGACCGAGATAAGGTGATTCGTTGCACGTTGGAATATTTCAGTCATAAGTAACAATTTTGTATGATAAAAGTTGCAGTAATAGGTGGCCCTGTTCTATCTGGCGGAAAGAAAAATCTAATTATGGAGTATTTTCGCCATATGGATAAGTCACAGGTTCAGATGGATATAATCTGTAACGATGATAGCAATGCTATACCTACGGATGAGATCGAATCATTGGGAGGAAGAGTTTTTATTGTACCTTCTTTTAAAAATTTGAAAGGACATACTGATGAACTGTATAAGTTGTTTGTCAAAGAGAAATATGATGTTGTTCATGCCTATAATAGCATGATGAATCTCTTTCCGATGTATGCAGCTAAAAAGGCTGGCATAAAAGTCCGAATTTCAGAGTCTTTGTCAATGGCTGCTCCTGGTGAATGGAAAACCTATATAAAATATATGCTTCGTCCACTCGCGCATATATATTGCAACTATTATATGGCATGTGGAAAAGATTGTGGCATTTTTCAATTTGGACAGAAAGATTATGATGAAGGAAAAATAGCCATATTCAAAACTGCTATCAATACGGAGTTTAATAGTTTCCAGCCAGAATTGCGTGACAAGACACGTCAAAAATATGATTGGATGAACAAAGTCGTGTATGGTTTCATTGGACGTTTTGAACACCAGAAAAATCCTCTGTTTCTAATTGATGTGATGCATGAGATCCGTAAACGACAAGAGAATGCACATTTTGCTATTATAGGTGCGGGTATCTTGGAAGAAGAGATGAAGATGCGTATTCATGAGTGTAATCTGCAAGATTCAATGTCATGGTTAGGAAGGCGTGAAGATATTCAACAGTTCTATAATGCATTTGATGCATTTTTGTTACCAAGTCGATATGAGGGACTTCCTGTTGTTGGCTTGGAATCGCAAAGTTGCGGTCTGCCGATGTTCTTCTCCACTGCGGTAACCCCTGAGGCATCTGCATGTGAATTAGGACATTTCATCGATCTGAAAGAAGGAGCCTCAGGGTGGGCAGAAAAAATAATCCCGATAGTGGAAATGAATATTCCTGTTAGAAGAAGTCATGCTCAAGAAGTAGCAAATGCTGGTTTCGATTCAAAGACTGAGGCTTTAAGGTTGCAGCAATACTATTTTGATGCGTTAGAAGAGCAAAGCAATTGTTCTATGAGTTAAAAAGTGGAGTGTGGACTGTATGCTACAATTATAGTTCCTTGTCTTTGGAAAACTTGAAATATAGGGATACTATCCAAGCTGTGGTCATGACCCAGATGCTCATCACCCAATTCCCAACTTTTTGAATAGTCTTATTATAAGAAATCATGCCACAAAAGTACTAAGAACTATTGACTACACAAAATCTATACATGAAAAAATGGGGAAAGTGATAGATTTGGTGTAAGAAAAATGATAATGGAAGAAATCGAAAGTCACTTTACTTTTGTTCTTTACTGCATCAACGAAGAGCAGTGCATTCCAACCATAAAGGATTGGGGTGCGCTGTTTTCGTTCATGAAAGAGCAGGCCCTGCTGGGGGTGGGTTTCCGTGGAGTGGAGCGGATGAAGAGTGAGGGGGCGGAGGTGCCGAGGGAGGTGGTGTTGAAGTGGTTTGCAGTGAGCGAACAGATACGGCAGAGGAATGTGGAGATGAACAGGAGATGCGTGGAGTTGGTGAAACGGCTGAGGGAGGACGGTTTTGAGTGCTGTGTGCTGAAGGGACAGGGGAATGCGGTGATGTATCCCGACCCATTCATGAGGGCATCGGGCGACATTGACGTGTGGGTAAGCCCCCTCCAACTCCCCCAAAGGGGAGAGAGAGTCATCCGAGATGTTAATAGAAAGGGTGAGGAGAGAAGAGCCATTGTGGAGTATGCCAGGAAGCGGATGCCGAAGACGGAGGTGCGGTGTTATCATGTGGAGTATGAGTGGGAAGGAGTGCCAGTGGAACTGCACTACATGCC
>AUXO011569126.1_pt1 | contig 16736 bp, 13 predicted proteins | sample 768731 | NCBI WGS metagenome assembly AUXO01 (sample SAMN02715735, study PRJNA202380) | gut metagenome | biome: sheep rumen | host: Ovis aries | place: New Zealand: Palmerston North
ATATGAGAGTTTACAATTTTTCCGCAGGACCTTCCATGCTTTTTGAGGACGTGTTAAAGCAAGCCCAGGCTTCTTTCCTCGACTATGAAAACAGCGGCATGAGCGTGACCGAGATGAGTCACCGCTCCAAGGTCTATGACGGCATCCACAACGAGTGCCTTGCTCTCTTTACCGAATTGATGAAGGTGCCCGATGATTATCAAGTGCTTTTACTGCAAGGCGGTGCAAGCCAGCAGTTTGACGCCATCCCCCTGAACCTGATCTCCGCCACCGGAAAAGCGGATTACGTGGTGACGGGTAACTTTGCAAACCTCGCTTACAAGCAAGCCAAGAAATACGGCGATATCGCTCTTGCCGCTTCTTCCGAGGATAAGACCTATACCTACATTCCCAAGGTGACCATCGATTCCTTCCGCAAGGACGCAAGCTATGTGCATATTACCAGCAACAACACCATTTTCGGTACCAGATGGAAGGAATTCCCCGAGACTCCCTGCCCCCTCGTTGCAGACGTAAGCAGTGAGATCTTGAGCCGTGACATTGACGTGAGCAAGTTTGGCCTTCTCTATGCCGGTGCTCAAAAGAACATCAGCGCGGCGGGTCTTACCGTGGTCATCGTTCGTAAGGACCTTATCGGCAAGGAACTTCCCATCTGCCCCACGATGCTTGCCTATAAGACGCAGGCGGATAAGAACAGCCTTTATAACACCCCGCCCGCATTCAGCATTTACATTGCCATGCTCACTCTCCGCCACATTAAGGCTATGGGCGGCATCTCCGCAATCAACAAGATCAACGAAGAAAAAGCGGCAATGCTTTATGACTTTATCGATAACAGCAAACTCTTTAAGAACTACGTTAACAAGGAAGATCGTTCCATCATGAACGTGCCCTTCGTAACCGGTTCGGAAGAGCTTGACGCCAAGTTCGTTAAGGAAGCGGCAGCGGAAGGTTTGGTATCCATCAAGGGACACAGACTGGTTGGCGGTATGCGTGCCTCCATTTATAACGCAATGCCCGTGGAAGGCGTAAAGAAACTTATCTCCTTCATGCAAAAGTTCGAATTGGAGAACAAATAAGGAGCAAATTATGTACGAGATCAAAAAATTAAACCCGATCAGCGACCTGATCTATACCAACCTGGATAAAGCGAATTACACCGTGTCGGACAGCGCGGCAGATCCCGTGGGCATTCTTGTGAGAAGTGCGGCTATGCACGAATACGAGATCAACCCCTCTCTTGTGGCTGTGGCGCGTGCGGGTGCGGGCGTTAACAACATTCCCCTGCCCAAGATGACGGACGCAGGCGTGGTGGTTTTCAATACTCCCGGCGCCAACGCAAACGCAGTAAAAGAGCTTGTGATCTGCGCACTGCTCCTTTCCTGCCGTGACGTGATGGGCGGTGTGGCATTTGCCGGCAGCCTGAAAGGCAAGGAAGACGCCGCCAAACAAGTGGAAAGCGGCAAAAAGGCTTTCATCGGTCCCGAGATCTTCGGAAAGACCCTCGGTGTGGTCGGTTTGGGTGCGATCGGCGCGTTGGTCACCAAGGCAGCCCTTGCGCTTGGCATGAAAGTGGTTGGATACGATCCCTTCTTTACCCAAGAAAAAGCAAAGAGCATCAGTGAAGAATTAACTTTCACCACTGATTTGGACGAGATCTTTAAAGCAAGTGACTTTATTACCTTGCACGTTCCTTTTAACGATGCAACTCGCGGCATGGTCAACGCCTCTTCCATTGCCAAAATGAAGGACGGCGTTCGTATCGTGAACTGTGCGCGCGGCGAACTTGTGGATAACGATGCCATTCTTGCGGCGCTGGAAAGCGGCAAAGTGAAAAAGTACGTGACGGATTTCCCGATGCCCGCCGTGATAGGCGTGTCGGATAAGATCATCACCATTCCCCACCTTGGCGCATCCACTCCCGAAGCGGAAGATAACTGCGCGGTCATGGCTTCTGCCGAGCTCAAAGACTTTATTGAAAACGGCAATATCAAAAACAGCGTGAACTGCCCCGCTCTTTCGGTGCAAAACAAAGGCGCGGTGCGCGTGACGGTGCTTACCAAAGCGGCGGATGCGGAAAGTCAAGTAAAAGCAGCCCTCGGCATTGCGACCGTTGCTTCCGCGAAACGCGGTGACGTCACCTACGTGATAGCGGACCTTGACAAGGCTCCTGCCCAAAGCGCCATCGATGCGCTTAGCGCAAATGCCCTCAGAGTGAGAGTGCTGTAAATCAATTGGTTTTATCAAAAAAGTCCGTCGGTTTCGACGGACTTTTTTCTTTTTCCAAACGCGGATGAATGAACCTCTCGCTTATATTTACAAAAGGAAAAGGTGATTACAAAATCTCCAAATTCTTACCGTAAGAAGCTTTGAATTGATCTTTGCAATTGAGCGCATCACGGATCTCCAAGGAACAATCCGCATGGTTTTCGGTAATGGTCTTCATGATCACGCTGTCACCTAAGATATCGCAAGTGATACCGGTGATAATGCCGCTCATGCTGCGATCAAAGCTTTCCGCTATCTTTAACACGATACCAAGTTTTTTAACGGCATCGATCTCCTCCTCGGAAAGCATGCTGAGATACTTTTGCATATCCTCGGTGACGGGCACGCCGTCCTTATGCGCGGAAGCAACGAAAGCCGCCATTACGATCTCCTTATGGGTAAGACCGCAGATCTTGCTGTTTAAGATGATATAAGCGGAGTGCTTATGGTGATCGTAGAACTTGATCTTGGTACCTGCATCGTGAAGCATTGCCGCGGCGCGAAGCACTTTCACGTACACACGCGGCAGTTTATGTAAAACTTTCAGCTGCTTAAACACCTGCATGGAAAGGTCCATGATATGGCGCACGTGGTCCTCGTTCAAACCAAAGTATCTTACGAGGGTATTCAAGCTGTATCCGAGCACGTCCGAGATGGGCTTTTCGGAAACGGTGGGCACCGCGTACTTAAACATGGCGCCTTCTCTCATGCCGCTACCACTTATCATAATGTTTTGGAAGCCATAAGTATTCACGATCCTGCTGATACAAGCGAGCGCACTCGGGAAAATATCCGCACGGGTGCTGGAAAGGCCCTTGATCTTCATGGTACGATCAAGGGGGAGGGTCTTGATCGTATCGTAGATCGCATTGAATTCGCTTGTTTCCAAGGTGTATCCGTGCGCCACGTTGAGAGGATACTTTTTGATCCTACGACTGATCTTGCCAAGGTTCCTGAAAGAACCGCCAACGCCGATAAATTGGGTGTCGGGATCCATTTCTTTCAGCCATTCGATCTTGTTAAGCTCGTCGGTGACCGTCTGTTCGATCTTCTCCGCGCGCTCTTCGGGCAAAAGGTCTTGGTCCTTGAACATATCGGTAAGAGTGACCGCGCCGAAAGGAAGGGTCGCCTGTTCAAGAATAGTCTTTCTGTTGTAATAGATCAACTTGGTACTACCGCCACCCATATCCACGATAAGGCCCTTAGGCACGTCCATGGAGTTGATCACGCCAGTATAGATATACTGCCCTTCTTCCGCCGCGCTGAGCACGCGCAGTTTGATACCGCAGGTGACCGCCACTTCTTCCAAAAAGCTTTTTTGGTTCTTGGCGCGACGTACGGCCGCTGTGGCAAAAGCGAATATTTTATCCACACCGTTGGAATCACAGAAGCGTCTGAACATCTGCAAAGTCTTTTTGGTTTGCTCTATGCGAGCCGGGCGCAAGAACCCGTCAATCTCCATATCCTGCCCGAGCCTGACGTTTTCTTTCAGCTCGTCAAATACGAAGAAATACCCTCCTTCCAAGATCTCCACCAGCACGAGACGCGCTGAATTCGAGCCCAAATCAATAATCGCAATCTTTTCCATATTCGGCACATTCCTCCCGTTTGTAATTATTCTCTCGTTTTAATACATTTGGACGGACACTTTGTTTGACAAACGCCGCATCCAATACACTTATTGTAATCTATGACCGCAAGGTTATCATCTAAGGTGATAGCTCCTACGGGACAGTTTCTAACACACATACCGCAACCGATACACCCCGCCTTGCAGTAGGAACGAACTTCCTTTCCTTTAGCGTGATTGGAACAAGCCACGTACACCTTTGCCCTGGTGGGTATTTTCTTAATAAGGCCCTTAGGACAGGACTTGGCACACTTGCCGCAAAGGGTACAACGATCATCCGAAACAGAAGCGTATCCTTTATCCGAAACCGTGCAAGCGTGGTGCTCGCAATGTTTCACGCAGGTGCCCGCGCCCATACAGCCCACGGGGCATGCCTTGCGCCCGCCCGCCAAAAGCTCCATGGAGGCGCAATCACCGTATCCGTGATAATCGTATTTATCCTCGCAAGAACTTCCGCCGTTACAGCACACCACAAAGGACATTTCTTCCCCTTCGTTCACGGTGCCTAAGATCTCAGCGATCTTATCCTTATTTGCCTTACTCGTGGCATTGCAGTTGGAAAGATCCGCTTTGCCGTTTGCTAAGGCCTCGGCAAAGGCACTACACCCCGCATAGCCGCATCCACCACAGTTGGCACCTGAAAGTAAACCTTCGATTTGCACCACTTTTTCGTCACGCTTTACTTCGAGTTTTTTCCCGAGGAAAGCAAGCAGGACCGCAAATACAGCCGCCACCGCAATGAGCACCGCGGCAGGCACCAGGATCGCTACATACAATTTAGTCGCAAGCAACATTTTCCCTCCCTCCTTACGCGATGCCGAACATTCCGGAGAATGCGCTAAATGCCATACTGAGGATGGCAGCCGCGATCAACGTGATGGGGAACCCTCTGAAAGATTCCGGCACGTTCTTGGGCACGATCCTTTCCCGAATACCGGCAAGCAACACAATGGCAAGCGTGAAGCCCACGCCGGCAAACACGCCGTTTAGGAAAGATTGAATTAGATCATATGACTTCTCAATATTGAGAAGAGCCACGCCGAGCACGGCACAGTTGGTGGTGATTAGAGGCAGATACACGCCCAGCGCGCTGTACAAGGACGGGCTGAATTTTTTGATCACGATCTCCACCGATTGCACAAGAGCGGCAATGATCAAGATAAAGGCAATGGTCTGCATATATTCCAGCCCCAATTTTACAAGCACGTACGTATTCACGAGCCAGGTAAAGACAGAAGCAATGGACATAACGAATATAACGGCAAAGCCCATGCCAAGCGCGGTATTCGTCTTTTTGGAAACGCCAAGGAAGGGACATATTCCAAGGAATTGACTCAGCACAAAGTTATTAACGAAGATCGACCCTATGATGATCACGAAATAAAGGTTCATTGCTTCGCCTCCTTTTCGCCCTTTTCATGGTGCGATCCCATCCTTATTTTTCTCTCCTCGGCAAGCCTTGTGAGATAATTCACAAGCGCCATCAAGGTGCCATACACCAAGAAACCGCCCGCCGGCATGATAAAGATTGACATGGATACGTTCCCAAGAGATCCAACGGGAATGCCAAAGAAGGAACCGGAGCCGAGGAACTCTCTAACCATTCCGATAAAGGTCAAACTGAGAGTAAAGCCAAAGCCCATACCCAAGCCGTCCAACGCACTGTCCAAAACAGGATTGCAAGATGCAAAGGCTTCCGCCCTGGCAAGAATGATACAGTTCACCACAATAAGCGGCAGAAACACGCCCAGCGCCTCGTAAAGGGGTGACATCCACTTGCGCATGACCATTTGCACCACCGTCACAAAGGTGGCAATGATAACCACGTATGCGGGAATACGCACGCGATCGGGAATGAGCTTTTTAAGAAGCGAGATCATCACGTTTGAGCAAAGCAACACAAAGGTGACAGCTGCACCCATTGCCAAGCCGTTCAACGCTTGCGTGGTGACGGCAAGGGTGGGACAAGTGCCAAGCACCAAGCGGAAAGTCGGGTTGCTTTTAACGACGCCGTTCGTCAACGTATTCAGTCTTTTGCTTTTCATACCGACGCCCCTCCCAACACTCTTACTTGATACCATTTGATCGCGGCATTGACCGCATTTTTAACAGCCGTGCTACTTTTAGTAGCACCCGTTACGGCGGCGATCTCACTCACATTTGCGGACTGCGCCTCAAAAGCATAGCCTTCAAACTGTTTGGTGATCGTTGTGCCGTAAAACTTTTTGAAATAACTTTCGTCCAGCGCCTTGCTTCCCAAACCGGGCGTTTCATTTGCTTCATACTTGGCAATCTTCACGATCGCACCGTCCGTGATATTCACAAGCAAACGCAAAGTGCCTTTAAAAGCACCTTCTCCTTCCGCCACCAAAACGTAAGTGTCTTGCGCAGGATCGGTTGGCACGTAAACCGAAAGGATATTCCCCGAGGAATACTCGACCTCGTCATTCAAGCCGGATAACTCGTACTTTTTAAGCTCCCCGCTGTAAACGGCGGTGGCTTTCCCCGCAAACAATTCTTCCTCCGAAATATAGGTAAAATGATTCACGAGTCCGAGCAATGCGCCGGCTACACCCGCTATCACCACAAGCACAAGAGCGGTCATAAAGATTTCAAATCCGAGGGACTTTCTCATTTCTTTTGCCCTCCCGCCTTTTGCTTAACGTACCCGAAGGGATGCATTTTGAACGCCTTGTCGATATACGGCGTAAGGATATTCATTAACAGGATTGCAAAGGATACGCCCTCCGGATAGCTGCCGTAGAAACGGATCAACGAGGTGATGAGTCCGCACCCAAAAGCAAACACCACAAGCCCTGTTTTGGTGTTGGGCGAAGTGGAATAATCGGTTGCCATAAAGAAAGCACCCAGCAACAAACCGCCACCCAGTACCGAAGGTAAAATATAGCCGAGCGCATCCCCGTTTGCACCGCCGTAGATCAACGCAAAGAGCGCAACCGTTCCAACAAAAGTAACGGGCACCCGCCAATCGATAATACGTCGCACGATCAAATACACACCGCCGATCAAAAGCGCAAGCGCACTGGTTTCACCCAGCGAACCGCCCGTTGCGCCAAGGAACATTTTCAAAAGATCCTTTCCTGCATAGCCGCCTTGCGTTAGAGAAGATAGCGGAGTTGCCGTGGTAACAGCGGCCACGTCCTGAATTGCGGAATTCCCTTTCAAAATACAGCGGAAATAGTAAAACGCCCCGCCATCCGACCAATGGATGGGGCTACCCCACGGTTTGGTCATAAGCGCACCCCACGCGAGCAGCAGGAACACCCTGCCGGTAATCGCGGGATTGGCAAAGTTTTTACCGATGCCACCAAACAGCATTTTTACGAAAACAATAGCAAAAGCGCTTCCGATAATGGGCACGTAAAAGGGAACCGTAGCAGGCAAATTAAGAGCAAGCAAAAGCCCTGTGACTGCGGCAGAACAATCTTTGATTGTTTGCTCCCGCTTCATGACTTTGTTATAAAGCGCTTCCGCCCCAATGGCGCTTCCCACGCAAAGCAATTCAAGGAAAAGCGCATAAAAACCAAAGAAATACACCGAAGCGATCACGGCGGGAAGTAAGGCGATAAGCACTTCCTGCATAATGCCGGAAACGGTGCGCCTATTTGCGATATGAGGAGAAGAGGATACTACGAACTTGTTCATATCACACCCCCTTTTCCTTGATCATTTTTTTTGCACGGCGCATACTCGTGACCAAAGGTCTGCGCGCAGGACACACGTAAGCGCAACATCCGCATTCCAAGCAACTCATGGCATGAAGTTTTTTTGCCGCGGCAGCGTCTTCCGCATCTACGGCTCTTTCAATAAACATGGGCATCAAACGCATGGGACAATGTGAAGCGCATGAAGCACAGTTGATACATGCGGAAATGGGTTTATCCCCTTCCGCAACCTCCTCTTTCGTTAAGAAAAGAAGGGAAGAAGTACCTTTACCCGTGGAAGGCAAAAGATCCGATTGGGCAAATCCCATCATCGGACCGCCGCTGATCACCTTTTCGGTTTCAGGCAATAATTCACAATAAGAAGCCACGTCCTGATAGGTGACGCCGTTTCTGACCCAAAAATTACCGGGCTTGGCGCACCCCTTCCCGGACACGGTCATAGCACGCATAAAGGAAGGCTTTCCGAGAAACACCGCTTCGTAAATGGCATAAGCGGTATGCACGTTATCAACAACGGCACCAACGTCCGCAGGGAGCGCACCTTCCGGTACCACTCTTTGCGTGATGGAATAGATCAACTGCTTTTCCGCCCCTTGCGGATATTTTGTAATGAGGGGCACGACGCGAATATCCTGCGTGGCAAAAACGGAAAGCGCACGAATGGCTTCCGGCTTATTATCTTCCACGCCGATATACGCCTCTTTTACGCCAAGAGCTACCATCATTGCCTTAATGCCTTCAAAGATCTCTTTTGTCTTTTCCAAACAAAGGCGATAATCGCAAGTAATATAGGGTTCACACTCGGCGGCGTTAATGATCAAAACGTCCACAGGAGTGCGAGGGGAAAGTTTAACGTGAGTGGGAAAAGTGGCTCCGCCCATACCAACGATACCCGCTTCCGCCACACGAGCCTTTACGGATTCTGCCGTAAGATCGGTAAGAGGGGTAAGGAAAGATTCTTGGTAAAGCCCATCGTTCTCAATAACCACGTGATTCGCTTTGGTACCGATCGCCGTGCGCTTGGTGATAAATTCCTTTACTGTGCCGCTGACAGAAGAATAAACGTTTGCAGAAACAAAACCCGAGGAGCGTCCAATCAAAGTGCCGACAGAAACGTGATCCCCCACCTGTACCGCGGGAGCAGCCGGAGCGCCGATATGTTGGGACAAGGGAATAGAAACCACACTCGGCGTAGGAAACTCGCTGAGCGGGATATCTTTTGCAATATTCTTGTTGCCCGCGGGGTGTACCCCACGCTTAAAGGTTAACTTCAAAGCAATTTTCTCCATTTAAATTCCAGCCTAATTTTATCACACCCGCACGCGTAGTGTAAAGACTTAAATATAAAAATATTTATTGTTTTCCATAAATATTACGAAAAATCTCTCTTTTTCAAACAAAAAATCGTCGTTTGAATTTGTGTAATAATCTATTTGTAGAATATAATTTTACTTTTGCTTGTTTTCTTTGAAATATCCGATAAAAAGAGCAATAAGCGATATGGATCCGAGCAAAACCAAAAACCATCCGAAGCTCTTTTTCAGCACGACTTCCGGCAAGCGCCCCAACAGCGGAAGCGCCAAAGCGAGCCCGAGAAAGGAAAACGCCAAAAGATAGATAACCGCCCCTTTCTCCAACATTTTATTATTAGCGTGTATTACGAGAGCCACTGCTGCCGTGGGTAAAAAACAAACCAAGTTGATCCAAGAGGCCGTCTTGGGCGAAACCTTCAAACAAAAAGTCAATATGGGCATTAGCAGCGTACCGCCTCCGAGCCCCATAGACCCGATCAAGCCGCCGATTGCCCCCGCTAAAATCAAATATAAGGTTTTCATTGCAAGTATTTGATCCCCGCATAGATCATGATCCCGTAAAAGAGAACCGAAAGGATCTTTTTAGGCATTCGCTTTAAGAGAAACGCGCCGAACACAGCGCCCATCGTAGCCCCTATCCCCACGCGCACCGACAACACGATATCCCACGTTCCTCGAAAAACGTATAATATGACGGAACAAAGTGAAAGAGGAAACATGACGGCAACGGCAGAAGCATGCGCCTTTTTCTCAGGCAACTCCATACAACCGCCAAGCGCCGGAACGATGAGCATCCCCCCGCCACCTCCAAAAAGACAGTTTGCCACTCCTGCAAAGAGGGCAAGGATAGCAGCAGCTGCGCTTTTTGCTTTCTTTTTCGTTTTTTCGGACATAGTATAACTATTCCCGATTTATTCCCCTATCATTCCTTGTTTATGTTGCCATCTAGGGAGAACTAGGGACTATTAAGGCAAATCAAGCAGGAAACAAGTGTCAAGAGTGTCAAACGGCACGGCAGATTGGCATATTTTATTTTTGATTCTTAATAAAAAAACAATTGATTATTTTTTACTTATATATTAAAATATTTAAGAACAAAATTTTAATCGGAGATGATTAAATGAAAAAATCTACTTTGAAGACCTATCTCATCACACTTTTCACGCTTATGCTCGTCTTCGCGCTTACGCTAACGGCTTTTGCCTGCAGCAGTTCGGATAACAAATCCGATAATGCGACGGAAGAAGAAAAAGAAGCCTTCACTTCGCTCGTATCGAACGGCGACTTTTCTTCCACGTCCGGAGATACGCAGCCCTACTCCGTTTCCTCTTGGAGCCAGTACACGCCGAGCACGTACAATTCCGAAAATACCGTTTCGGGTATCGTGAGCACCGGCGCGGACTATGCGAAAAAGAGTTCCGCTTGGGGCAATGCAGCTAATCCTTTTGGAGAAGCAAAGGATGAAAAAGTCCTTATGATCTACAACAAGGAGCTCAACGCAAACGGCTATTACGCCACCTTTGAAACGGCAGCTTACGGTTATTACAAACTTACCGTTAAGGTCAAGGTCGTTAATACCAACGGCGGTGGCGCTACCATCCGCCTGTATGCGGATAACGGCTTTGCCCAAATCACCGACATCAACAACACCGATGAATTTACCACATATACCTTCTACGTGGAAGCCTCCTCGGCGGACAGCAACTCCGTGACCGTGCTTCTTGCGCTCGGATATGCCGATCAAAAGGTATCCGGTTATGCATTCTTTGACGACGTTGTTGCCGAGAAGATCACCGCGGCTGATTACAACACGGCAAAAGCGGCGCCCGCAGAGGAAACCGTTCGCGTGATGTCCCTGCTCAATCCCGAAGGTGAGTTCAACTATTATACTTACAATTCTTCCGATAAGAGCGGTGTTCACACCCCCGACTCTTGGACTTGGACTACTTCCAAAACCAATTCCACGACCTTAAAGCACGGCGTTGTTTCCACCACTGCCGTGGATTGGGATGAGGAAACCTATGGCGAGAACCCCGGTCTTCCCGTTGTGGATAGCGAGGACGATCACGTGCTCATGATCGAATCCAACCAAAGTAGCACTGCAACTTTTGCTCCTGCCGCTGTGTACTATGCTTCCAAATCGCAAGTGCGTTTTGACCTGTGCACCCTTTATAAGATCGGCTTCTATGCAAAAGTCAATGTGGATTCTTACGATCACATCAGCGTTGCGGATTACGCAAACCTCGGCGCGCGCATCGTACTTGATGCCGGCTCCAACGGTTATGCAACCAAGACTTTCTCTTCCAAAGTGATCAACAACGGAAACGAATGGCGCTATTACACCATTTACGTGATCGGAAACCAATTCAGCAATCGTTTCTTCAATATTCAAATTTGGCTTGGTGATGACAAAGATAACAGCACCTTGGTACAAGGAAAAGCCTTCTTTGACAAACTCACCATTACGCCGGTAAAGACCTTTGACGCTTCCGTCAGCAAGAGTACCGTTGCCGCGGATTCCATCTTGACGGGCGATATTTACTACTTTGATCTCATTAACCTTCTCTCTGAGAAGGATGATCCTTCCGAGGACCCCAACCTGTTTGAGAATGGAGATTTCTCTGATTTGGACGCAGGCCTTCCCGTGGGTTATGAATTTGATACTGTGGGCGGTAGCAGAGCCGAGATCGGCAGAGATGTTAAGATCGCAGTTCTCAACAAGGAGATCCTTGATCAAGAATGGACGGACGATATGAAGACCCAGTACGGTCTTTCCGAGAATCCGAAATATCCTTACGGCTTCTCTAACGTTCTGCTCGTAAACAACGTGATCCCTGCCGCTTATTCGGTAAAGACCGTTGAATATTTGGAGATCAAACAATCGCTTTGCTACAAACTTACCGTATGGATGAAGACGGTTGGTCTTGACGATGGCAAGAACGTCACTTTGGAGATTCTCAGCGAGTCCGGCTCTTCCGTACAATCCTTCTCCGTGAATACTGCAAGCGACACCAACGAATACGCTAACGGTTATTCCGAGTACATCTTCTATTTCAGAGGCGCCCTGCCCGTGCTTGAAGAAAACACCAACAAGGTTTATTTGAAAGTTTCAAACGGCTCCGGATCCGCTTACGATCCCTCTTCTTATCAAAAAGGCGCGTTCTTGATTGCAAATATCAGCATGGAACAGATCCCCTATTCGGAATACTCCAAGAACGCAGGCAAGAACACCAAGCAACAAAACTATGCCAGCAACTCCACCAAAGTGACGAACGGCAACTTTAACACATTCACTCCGGACAGCACCGAAATCGATCAAGAAACCGGTTTGGTTGCCCTTTCGGATAAGGACGGCAATACCCACCTGACCGGTGCGGTATCCAACTGGACCAATAACGTGAACAGCAAGTACGGCACTTTGCAAACCGAGGGAACGAGTGTGGCATTCACCTTGGCAAAAGATGCTACCGCAACCCAGTCCGTGGATCTGGGCGGAAAGAATATCACCAAGATCGTGATCACCGGACCTTCTGATTATAATAAGACCTTCTACACCTCCAGCCAGTGGAGCAGCCTGCTCTCCGTGAACAACCTTACCGGAAAGATCGGTTGGAAAGAAGGAGATACTTTTAACGCACTTGAAGACGGCAACTATGATTTCGTGGTGGTTTCCGGTCAGGAAGATTACAACAAGTTGATCGCCGGCATCATCAACATCAATAACAGCCAAGAATATTTTGATCAATTCGGTTTGGATAGAACCGAGATCTACGACACTTGGAATGCTACCGTTTCTGAAGAAACACAGATCAAAGACGTTTCCTTCGGTGCACCCAACCTGCTGATGATCACCACCCGTGACGGTGCGACCGTTACCTTAAAGAACACTACACTCGGCGGCACCGAAAACGATATGACCACTACCTACGCTTTGCGTAGTCCCTCCACTTCTTTGGAAGGAAGCTCCTATTATTTGTTGAAGTGCTATGCGAAAGCTATGCCCGGTGCAGAAGGTGAGATCTACCTCACCACCACTTCCACCGACGCTAAGGTGGCAATGCACAAGGTTTCCGGCACCAACAACGGTTGGATCGAATACAACTTTGCGGTTGAGACCGGTCTTGCCACTGTGAATGCTTACTTTGAGTTGTATTACGGCGCCAAGGGCGATGCGACCACCGAGTTCAGCGGCACCCTGCTCTTTGATAGCTTTACTTATAAAGAGCTCACAAAAGAAGAATACGAAGCGGTTATTGCGCTTGAAGATACCGCAACTTCCAAGTTTACGACTATCACCTTTGATAACGCTTCGGCAAAGGAAGGCACGGCAACCCCCTCTGCTTTCTCCAAGACCAACTCTTCTACCGATAAGAACACCATTGTGTCCGGCATTATCTCCAAGGACGAGTTTAAATATGTGACCGATGACAAGGACAACCTTGGCTTGTATGAGACCGTCACCAAGAAGGATGAGGATGGAAACGATACCGATGAGACTGAAGACGTGATCATTGAAGGCAGCGCCCTTTCCGCTTCCGACATCTTTACCAACGCGGGTATGTTGGATAACGCCACGGTTGGTAATTACCTGTTGATGATCAACAACCGTAAGGCTACCTATCAAACTTATTACCTTTCCGATCTTAGCTTGGAATCCAATTCCTATTACAAGTTCAGCGTGTACGTGCGCACCTCGCATATTGAAAAGGATAAGTATGCAAGAGTTTACGTGACCATCTCCGATGAACCCACAAGTTTCAAGGTGAACACGCAATACAACGAGGATGGTGAAGCGATCGAGAACGAATGGGTGAAACTTTCCTTCTACTTTAAGAATGAAAAGGATTCTTCCGTTTCCTGTAAACTCTCCTTTGAGCTTGGCGAAAGCGGCACCAACCTGTTGCAAGGCTACTTGTTCGTTGATAACCTGAGTCTTGCCAAGATCACCGAAGAGGAATACACCGCGGGCACCGCAAATTACAAAGTTGCGGAAAAGGACGACCAAGGCAACGACGTCTTGGATGAGCACGGTGAAGTGGTTTTGACCGAAGAAAGTAAGGCTTTTGCGCTCACCAACAGCGTGATCGTGCTGGAAGCGGATGAAGAAGAAAACACGGATGAGGAAGAAACCACTACGAACTCCGGTTCCAGAACCGATGCTTCCTTGATTTGGGCATATATCACCTCCATTGTGATCGCCGCCGTGTTGATTGCCGTTATTATCCTGTGGCTCTTCAAGAAGTATTACCGTCCGGGCAAACGCACCAAGGTAAAGAAAGCCGGCTACGACAGAAGCACGCTGAAAGGCAAGGATGAGGAAGAAACCTCTACCGGCAGCGCACGTGACGAGTACAAAGACTGATCCATTCACTTTTTAATGCAAAAGCACACCGCTTTTACGGTGTGCTTTTTCTTTTCCCTCGGTTCAATTCCGAGTCTTCTATCCTTTCCTCGCTTATAATTCAAGCAATAATGCAATATAGTATAGAAACGATATTTTTAGCGAGGCACGATGAGAACTTTAAAACAAAGCACCCTGCTGATAATGCTCTTTTCCATCATTACCCGATTGATGTCCTTCTTCTTTAAGATCTATCTTTCTCGCAGGGTGGGCGCAGAGATCCTTGGGCTTTTTCAAATGGCGTTTTCGATATTCGGTTTATTCTCTATGATAGCCGGATCGGGAATCCCTCTTATGCTGTCACGCAAAACCGCCGAGCTTACCGCCGTAAAACAAGAAAAGAAACTGAACGGCGTAATGACAGGTGCAATGCTCCTCTCTTTGGGCGTTTCCCTTTTCTTGATCGCGGGCGCATTTCTCTTGCGCCACAAACTCACCTTTGTCTTTTCGGATGGAAGGTGCGTTAAACTCTTTTATATCATTCTGCCAGCCTTGCTCAGCAGCGCCATGTATCAATTACTACGAGGCTACTTTATGGGCAAAGGCAGATACTTTGATTACAGCCTCACGGAGCTACTGGAAGAGGTTATAAAGATCATTGCCTGCTTGACCTTTCTTTCCAATGCTTTTATTGCGCTTTCGGATAGCGTTGCGATCAGTATTGCATTTACCATCACCGATTACAGCGTAATGATCATTTTGCTTTTGCTGTATTTTATAAAAGGCGGCAAAATAGCAACACCCGTTGAGTGCAAACCTCTCATACGTTCCTCTTTGCCTGTCACAGGCATGCGTATTGCCGCAGGATTGATCACTTCCTTTATTGCCGTGTTTCTCCCTGCTATGCTCGTTAAAAACGGTATGGCCCCGGGCGCGGCAGCCGCAGAATACGGAAGAGCGGTAGGAATGGCGTTTTCCCTTTTATTTGCCCCTCTATCGCTTACAGGCGCACTTTGCGTTGTGATCTTACCGGAAGCCGCTGCGCTGGCCGCCACGGGCAAATGGAAAGAATTACGCACGCGCGTAAATGAGTCCATTTTGTTTATTTTCATCATCACAGTGCTATTTTACGCCCTCTTTTTGGTTCTTGGTGAAACTTACGGGGAACTATTGTTTAAGGATGTAAGAGCCGGCAAATTTGTGGCATTCTCATCGGGAATGGTGATCCCTGCGGCGCTATCCGGACTCATCAACACCACTTTAAACTCCCTTGGCGAAGAAAGAAAGGTTTTCTTCTCTTTTCTTATTTCATCCCTGCTTTTGATCTCATCCGTACTCTTTCTGCCAAAATATATCGGTATTTATGCTTTGGCTGTGGGCGAATGTGCCTTTCATGTGGCGGAATTTATGTTTGGAATGTACTTTTTATGGAAAAAAGGCGGCTATACAGGCGCGATCTTTCGTCCCGCAGCTATTACTATGTCCTTTGCCTTTCCCACCGCTTTGGCGGCAAAATGCGCACATCTATTCAGCCAGTGCATCGGATGCGGCATCATCGTACAAGCAGCTTTTGCCACCATTACGGGAATAGCAGCCTATCTAAGCTGCATTTTTCTCTTCAAACCCATCCCCGGGCTGAAAGCCATTGTGTTAAGCCGAAGAAAAATCAGGAAAACAAAGAAAAAGGACTTGTCGAAAACAAGTCCCATTCTCTCCGATAAAAGCAGTTGACCTTTGCATTATGAGATCATTTCTCCTCTCTCGCATACCCCATCATCCGTAGATGCTTGCGCGTTATTTTCCGTCTTTTCCTGCCTTTGCTTTTGTGCAAGCATCTCTTTTAGGCGCGGCAGCAACAAACGATTGAAAACCGGCATCAAAAGGAAGTTTAGAACCAAGTTGGCGATCATATTCAAAAATGCAGTTGCCACTTTAATTTTGATCCACGGACCGAATGCTTTGTTCTTCGGAGCTGCATACACAAACCAAAAGGTAGTGGTATTGATCCCCAAGCTGCACACTGCAAAAGTCATGATATAACTGATAAAGATGATCCAATTATATTTGAGGGGGATCATGCGAATAAACCCCGGAATAGCGCCCATCAATCCCGCAGACAAAGTAAGGGTGGGAAGCCACGCGCCTTTTGACCAAAGAATGCACCCCAACACGTCCCCTACCACGCCAACGATAAACCCCGCGCCCGGTCCGAAATAGAAGCCGGCCAAAAAGTTGGGGATATAGGTGAGCGAAAAAGCAATTCCCGTTCCCGGCATCGTAAGTGTTAACGTGTTTAAGATCACGGATACTGCCGCAATAATGGCAATATAAGCGATATTCTTGGTAGAAAACTTCATAAAAAAAACCTCCTATCACAAAGGAAGGTTCATTGAAAAATACTGCTATTCCACAACGAACGCAATAAGCCACCGCAGGTTGCCCTTTCGTTCGCAAACAACGTCCCATTTTGCGACACTTTACGCGGCTTATCTACTTTG
>AUXO011283716.1_pt1 | contig 16735 bp, 13 predicted proteins | sample 768731 | NCBI WGS metagenome assembly AUXO01 (sample SAMN02715735, study PRJNA202380) | gut metagenome | biome: sheep rumen | host: Ovis aries | place: New Zealand: Palmerston North
TGGTCCCAATAGACATCTTGTACTTTACCTGGAGACCAATAATCTTCAAGGATTACCATGTCAGCATCTTCTATCTTATTGGAATATCCTGACATAAGTACTCTCATTTTCAGGGGGTCTATCTTTTCCAATACAGGCTCTCCTCCTACTATATCACAGAGATATGCTTCCTCTTTTGCATAGAAAGCATCTTCAAAACCTTCATTAAACAATGTCTGAACATCAAACTCCTTGATATAATGATTCAGGAGAAGGTTTGCTCTGACCTCCCTCTTATCCTGATATTCATATTTGAAATAATCATCTTGCTTGGAGAGTTGCTTGTTATATTCATCTTCATTCATAGATGAATCCATAATAAGCTTCTGAAGAGCAGTATTAACCAATGTATTCTTACTCTCCTCCATCTCTGATATAGCATTAGGGTTGGTAATAGTAACCCTGAAATCAAACAGCCTCTTATTTTCCTCACCTTTAAGCACTTCCAACTTGGAGTTAATCACTGAGTAGTGCTGTATATTATCTGGAATATATGAGGCATCTATGTCGAAAGGATTCACCTGCAACTTCAAGTCTTCCATGTGGATTTTACCTTGGAGCAAATCTTTGTTTATCTTCATATTCTCCAAGGTTTTGCGCAAACCATTGTAATGCAGGATACTATGACTATCTGCAAAATCAACACACTGCTTGCGCCATACTTTATTCTTCTTACTGAAAGACAGTCTTTGAGTAGGAAATCCTCCTAATGCATTATATGCCATAACCTATCTTTTACCTTTTGTGTGCAAAGATATAAAAGATATTTTTACTATGCTATAACCTAAGAACTACACTAATATATTATAAGAAACATAATAAAAATAGGACTACTTTCACAAGTAATCCTATCATAATAATCAAACACTTTGACTAAAAAAGTTACCTCCGACTGGTATTGCAAAGGTACTACTATCTGAAATAACAGCCAAGTACCTAAAAGACATACTAATCAATTCTTATAACCATTATAATTATTAACATCACACATAATATGTCATCACCATATCATGTATCTCTACTCTATGGCCTGTATCTAAAGTCTTGGTTAATTTAACCTTAAGCCAAGTATTTCTCATTCTGTCCAAAGGTTTACCTCCCTTATTATTTCTTGGTATGTCACATCTCCATATCCTGAACTTTCTGTTAAGTGGAGAACTGCTGTCTACCACCTCTCCTTCAGATGTTTCTCTGTGGTAATGCTGCATCCTTCCAAGACCATGCTTATACTGTAACTTCAACTCTCCTTTCTGATACTCATTCTCTGCATAGAGTGAATCAAACGGAATATAAGGGGTGTAAGGAGTACTTTCTACTTCTACTCCTTCACCATCAACGCATGCTCTGAACTCAAGATTAGTAAATATTTTATCTACAAGTGGTTCAGGATTTCCTATGAGCTCCATATAATACTCCTCTGGCTTACCGAAGAATTCACAATACTCACCACCATTATGCTGATATATATGATAATTACTATCTGCATTCTTCTCTCTGCTTTTACTGAGCCATAGCCCAGTATCTTTATAATTAATGAAATAAGGTGCCTTTTTGTAACTATAGAAAGATGTGAATATACCAAACTTCTCAGAGAAAGCAAGACAATAGTTTTCATCTATAAACAAGACATCATGATTCTGCCTGTCATAATAGGATACAAAGCTTCCAAAATCATCTGGATTCCATATCTTACCTGCTTGTATATTCTTCTTACTCCATGTATTGAAACCTTGTTCAAGAGAGAGATTCTTCACCCCATCACTCAGATGGTATATACCTTTGTTATTAGAATCCATGAAGTATATACCTGATGGAGTAGAAGCTATTGACCATTTATTTGCACATCCTATACTATCTGACAGGTATCTCTTGCCTTCTACTTTCTGAGAATTGGCTATCTCTATAGGAACTCCTGTTGTAGAAGCAATTTGCATGTTTTCATTATAGAGTATCTGACTGATACCACTGTCTTGAAAAGCAAGCAACTGATCATTAAATCTTATAAGCTTACTTATACTACCCTTGTCTCCATCAAGCTCTAATACAGAACCAAGATTTATATTTGTCCATGCATCTATCTCTGCACCAGATTCCTTAGCTAATGACCATGTTATCTGATTAGGATAGCTTTTACTCTTATAGTAGTCAACATCTTGTATTCTATAGTTGAAGAAGTTATCTCTCTGACTATATACCAAGTTCATAAGGTTGAAGTTAAGAGGTGACATCATAGTATTATTCACCTGACCTCTGTTTCTGTCATATCTTCCATCTATATTGACTCTGGTCTCCAACATGAAACTACCAATCTCAACTATCTGATTCTCATCTTCAGGAGTATAAGCATAAGTCTTCAAGCAATCCCATCTCTGATAGTAAGTATCTCCATAGGAATACTCAAATGTAACACATGGGAAGTTACTTGTATCTCCGACATATTGGTTTTTTATATCATATAAACTAACAGGTTCTCCACAAGGAAGCCATACATTCTCTCTTAAGGCATCATCAGAAGTACCACCAAACATAGTCTTCCTATAATTGCTAACATTATTATCACCATGCCTTTGCAATTCAAGAACAGGAAGTAGGTTTAAAGTAGAAGCATTTCCATTATAAGGGTCTATATTAGTGGAATTGCTAAATTTAAGAACTATGTGGGGAGTACTCTTATACTTCATGCGTACAGCATTCTTCTTCAATACTAAGTCAATATAATGATTTCCCGCAGTTTTACCTGCTACTATAGCAGGCGTAGAGCCTGTGTATATACCAGGATTAGAACTATCAGTTAAGTTAGCATAGGTCTTATACCAAGGAGAACTATCTAAGAATCCTACTGTCTCACCTTGAATAAAATACATGCCATCTGCTCTTTTTGGAGATAACATTGTATCTATATTACCTGCATACATACCACTGTCAGTAACAAGTAAATCAGTTGTATTACCAGCAAAATAATTGATAAAATCAACCGGTAAGTTTTCTGTGGCACTGGTCACGGAAGAAAAGTATCTCAGATGAGATATAATCTTCTTCTTAAAAAGGGAACTTTGTATGCCTACTCCTGTTGGACGGGTAATATCATTATTAAGAGACCCAGACATTTGCCAAGGATATACTAACCACCTTGCTGCAAACTTATCTGTATCTACAGCCCATTGTCTGATAGTATTAGCATCTATATCTTTAGCTATGTAATCCTCGTAGAATAATCCTGATACAATACCTTTTGCATCGTTTGTAACAAAAGATTTATGATCAAAACCTGTTGCATTCTTGCTTATAGTAGGAGTTTCCATCTGTATATCTATATCCGCAAGAGTCTTAGAAACCTCTACAGTACCTAACCTATTACAAGTAACTCCATCATAATAAAGAATACTAAAAGTAGGGTCAAACTCTAAATCTGGAGAATGGAATGTACAGGTATTCCAATCTATTGTAAATAAATTATCTATTTCATTTGCGGTTTTAAATTCTCCTTGTATTTCTACAAGATGTAGGGAATCATTACTTTCAATAGTACTAGTATTTGTGGTAGGTAACTGACTGCTATGTACAGCAGCTACTTTAGATGTACCATTATTACTATTATATAAAGCAGGACCACTGGGCCTGAAAAACCAAGAAGATTGGGCATACAGATTTTTATCCAAACTCCTCTTCTGTGCTGTATATAATGTAGGATTTCCAACCCCTTGACACAAAGTAACCCTATCTTGAATTTCTGGAAAACATACCACACCTCTTACTTTTACATACCCTTCTGCCTTCAGAGCCTCGGCAGCAGTTTCAGATAATCTTCCTTTATAAGTAGGAAGAATTAGGTCAGAGTTTGAAAAGCTTGGGCTTTTTAGTTGTTCAACATCTTTTATAAATACTGGCTCAGACCAACTCCCTGTCTTATGTTGAAACTGAACTCCTAACCTATAGAAATCACCATGTTTAAAACCTCTGCAAGAAGCAACATATCCTTCAGAATCTATACTGGATAACTGGTTTCCATAAGTATAATTACCACTCATTGTTTGAGGAACAGTGATATTTTTTGTTGAAGATATAATAGAATCATGCTCATGATCTGGAGTTTCCCATTTAGTCATACTATCTTTCACCCATTCAAGCAATGTCTTTCTCTCATGATCTTTTGAAAAAATAGTACTGCTAAGAGGAGGTACTATAGCATTAATATCTATATTACCTAAAAACAAAGTACCATCTTTCTGTTCCATAGTACCTGCTACAATACCTGTACCTCCTTTATATAAAAGCTCTGTAGGGTCTATAGTGTCTCCGCTATAACCATTATCTGTATAAGTTAAAATACCAAAGCCATCTTCACTCTTTCTAAAATTTATAAGGTCCGAGGATGTAGCCCAACTATCAACAGTAGTACATCTTATGGGAGTACCATTATTAGTTTCTGCACCAAACCACATTACTATATCAGAAGCACCAGTTGGAGTTTCTCCCCAAGTCACATAGCCTTCTGATGTTGAAATTATAAGGTCTGGATACTCAGACTTATATAAACCATACCAATTAGAGTTAGCCTCACCTCCAACTTTTGCTTCTGCATCCAATTTAGTGCTATAAGTATAATATGGGTCAATAACTTTACCTTTTGTCCTGCATACAGGTAAAGTGCTTGAATCAACAGAAGTTACAGCTTCTCCTGTGACAGGATTATATGCTTTCAAATCCAAATCCTGCACCCTCCTTACTATAGGCACTCCGTTGATACTGGTTCTCTGAATAGAATAGACTCTGAGGAAATCAAACTTATTGTCAAAGTTGGATATAAATATCTTAAAGGTGTTATCTACACTGGTATCTTCTGGACTGGCTCCTCTGTCTTTATATGATACATACATCAGAGGTGTAGTATAGAAGATATTACTTTCCTGACCATACTTATTATAGTATGTAAAAGCATACTGGATAACTCCTGGGGCAAAACTTCCTCCACCACCAAGTATCTTCTTGACTTTTATAGTCTCATTCAGTTCAAGGGTAGGTACAAAGTCAAATGAAGTATCTGTATAATCACCTATCTTATCATCCATACTTTCAGATACATTGATAACTCTTGGCTGATTTACACCATCTGTCCAATATACCTTCTGAACCATATCATTCTCATAAGATACCAGTGTCTCAAGAGGATGTTCAGTGTCAAAATTCAGATTGCCACTGTATAGTATAGTTGCAATAAGACTGGAACTATCACCAGTAAACCTGATTATATAATCTGTACCAGTATCATGAGTAAAAACCACAAACTTGTCATTAAACACAGCTATACCTATAGGAGTACCAGGAAGGGTATAATCATAAGATATAGGGCCATCTATGGAAGGTCTTACACCAACCATACCTGTACCTTTCTCATTAACCCAACTAAGTGTAGTATTACCATCATTGGTAGCAAGCCTCAGATTCTTATTCTCAAAGGCAAACTCCGGATTAAAAGCTGAGACTGAAAGGTCTTGGTTCATACCCTTAGTCTTCCACATCATCTGTTTCTTCTGCATAACACTACATCTTAATGGTTAACTAAATACTCTCTGTTTCCCATATCCTTAAAACCATTGTCAAAAGCTCTGACATTAGGTAAGATAGTCTCCCACATCCTCACTATACTTTCCATCTGACTTACAGAAGGAGTCTCAAATTCTTCTCTCAGTTGACCTGCCAACCATGCATATTCCTGCTGGGCATTCTGTAAAACTCCTGCTGGTATCTTCTGCTGATCAAACTTCACTGTAAACACCTGCTTCTTAATATAGGCTTCCAATGCTCCGAGATATAACTCATTGTCTATGAGCAATGGAAAACCATCTTCATCCACTGGTATAGCTCTGTATGCTATCTCTACTGCTCCATGTGGAAAAGATGTAAAGATTATTCTGCCTTGGGTCTTAAAGGTAGGTTCTCCATGATGAAGCCTCATAGGTGGAATATACTGATTATGCCACATATCTGACTTGTTATAATTATTTACACCTTCTCCCTCCCCCTTTCTTTCCCTGTGTAGGGGATGCTCTCTCAAGCCTGGAGTAAAGGTGTCTGTCATACTTCTCATACAGAGTTTGCTGACACAATCCCTTACCTGAATTATGCTGATTAAGTCACAAGGAAGTTCACCCCTGAAATCTTCTATATCAACTACTTCTATCTTATCTTTATAAAGACAGGGATAACCATGTATTGCTATAAACCTCAATGTATGTCTTACTACTTGTTCAAGAGTTAAATCCCTGAGCATAGGATGGTCTGTCAGATTATCCAACACCCTCCTTATATTTGTATATCTTACCTCATTCAACATAGCATATACTGTTTAATTGTATTGTCTTAACCAGCAAGGAAAGTATCTATCTTCCCTTCTTTAATATTATCTTTCAATCTCCTCTTTATGAAAGTATTAACAGCAAACTGATAAAAAGTCTTATTCTCGTAGTTTGCTCCATACTTATCATACTTCACCTTAAAGACTTCCTTAACCTCATCCCTGACAAGAGTTTTATTCCTCCTTGCTTCCTCATCCTCATACCACAATTCCATAGTTTCCTTCCAAGCAATAGGATAGGTTATCTTAAGCTTACCTCCTACAATACTGACACCACAAGGTTTCTTTCTTAGCTCAAGCTTGCCCATACGGTGAGGAAATACAACAGGCTCACCATTTGCAAGATTATCTGCAAGCATGTTATTCACTGTCCTTATGATATAATAGAAATCCTTCTCAGAGACAGGCTTACCTATGTCATACCATTTATTCCTCCTGATATGTTTATAGGCATCATAAGCTCCCCAACTGTCTCTTACCTTGCAGACATTCTTACGGTTTTTCCTTTGAATTTCATTACGAAAATCATTAAAACTTTGCTTCTCCATTATCCTTCCCTGTTAGTTCCTACTGCTGCATCATCTCTTGCATTATTCCTTGTATCTGCATACTGATATTTACTACCAGTCAATGCCTTTACTACTAATTCTATAAGCATAGGTACAAGATACTCCCTGATTGGAAACTCTGCATCTAATACATCACACGAAGTATCCTTGCCTTCACTGTCACAAAGCAGTTCACTGGCTTCATCAAAATCCTCAAATACAGCACTTACCCTTATATTACACATATATTTAAACAAGGAATTACTGCTGTTAAGATAGAGATGCTGGTCTGGACCAAGAGATGCATAGGTTATATTCTTCAGATAAGGATTACTTCCTACATATCTCATCCTGTCCCTCGACACATAGTTAACATTAGTACCTTGGAAGAAATCTACAGGATATATTCTTGGAGTAGTACCTTCAAGTATCTTTGGAATAGCCTGCTTAGTACGGAGATAATAGCCTCCTGTACAATCTGTACCATCTATTGCTGCCACCTTCTCCAAACTGAGACATATCTGCTGATATTCAAATTCTGATGCTACATCTGTACTGCCCTTCTCCTTTTCCTGCTCTTTCTTGATAAGGAATGCCCTGTATTTCTTGCATAAGAATATAACCAAGTCTTCTGTAATATAACTATCGTCACTCACAGAAGACCGGGACAAATCCATGCAGCTGTACACAATTTCACTTACTTTCATACCTTCATTAGTTTTATGGCTCAAAGATACTACATTTCTGAATATCTTCGAGCCATATTACAAATACTGTTGGATTATCTAAGGATTATCCTTATATTTACTACCCTTCATCCGTAATTATAACAATATCTGAATTTTCTACAGCCCCCTCTTCAGGTGTAAATGCCTTAAGGACGTCTGTATCTTCAAGAGCTTTAATTCTTGTAGCAAGCTCTGTCATCTGACCTAAATGTAATTTGCCCATCTTCAAATAATCTGGATATGGAATTAAACATGTAGAACCGTAGAGGCAGTCCAAGGCTTTCTCTATATAACTATAGTCTTCCCTGCTCAACAAACCTCTGTAGTCCTCAAATACAAAATCTCTGTAAAAGGATAACACCAGTAACTTCTGTGCATTACTATAAGACATATAACCTGTCTTACATAACACATCATAATAATGACTGAGCGCATTATATATTATCTCATCCATGACAACCACAAGGTTTATAACCAACTACTTGGTTGGTCTTATCAAACAACATATTGTAAAACTTAACAGCAGGAATGTAATGCTCAGTCTCTACTGCTGACTTAAAAGCATTCCACAAAAGAATGAAATCTGTAAATCCTACTGGTATATCACAACTATCTGCTAAAGACTTTGTGTAGTTCATTACCCTCTGATACAGAAGATTTTCATCAAAAGTGACCCCAAGAGTGGTAAGTTCATCCAACCTACATGGTGGACAGCCTACCAAAGATGTAATATTGTCACATACAATATAGACAAAGAACAGGGTATTGGAAAGGGTGTGTGTATCTGTAAAGTTACCATTGAGTAATGCAGGAGAAAGTACCTCATTTATTTCTTTTGTACCTTCATCGTAGGTTTTTTCATACACACAGTCTCCATCAGATAACTCAGGGGTTGTCTCAGAAACTTGGTCTGCTGTTTTAACAACAAGTTTTGCTATGTATTTGTTAGCAAAATACTCTGCACCATTGACATGAGCATTGATATACATCCTCTGCCCATCGTCTGAAATTCTAAGCTGATCAAATATAATCATTGCTCACCTCCTTTTATTAACCAAGCTTTGCCACCTGTTTATCTATATAAGCCTTAAGGCCATATAAAGTCATGTCCTTTGCGGTATCTCCTTTTGCTCCTACTACTGCATCTACAGCTTCTTTAGCATAAGCCTTGGCTCCATTTATTGTATTAGCTGCTGCTTTGTCCTGCACAGAACCAATTACATCTGCTGTCTTTGATGTTTCTGCATTTACAACTTTCAGAGGTTGCCACTTACATCCATACATCACATATAATTCTACCCCACCCTCAACTGGTTTAAGCCAAAGGTCACACCTTCCTTTAGGAGCTACAGGGGATACTATTCCTTGTAAATTCATAATCTTTTATTTTAATGGTTAATAAAAAGGGGCAGGGGCTTATAATCCCTACCCCACGAATAAACCAAAATTAAGTGTAATACTACGGCTTTGGATCAGACAAAGGAGTAATAAAGTTTGAGTTTGGGCCAACTGCGGTATTGATAGCATCAATCACTGCATTTACTGCTGTGTATTTAGCATCTCCAGTACCTGCTGGAACTACAATGGTAAGCTCCTTCTCTGTGCGATAAGAGTTAACACCTGTGTCAGTGAAAGCATAGTGGATTTCAATAACATGGTAGGTCTTTGTCTCATCTACAAGATACTTGGTAGGAATGTAGTTAGGATAGCCCATCATCCTGTACTGGTCTCCACGTTCACCAAGATAGAACCACTCCATATTAGCAAGTGCCTTACCATTACCTACAGTAGTAGTAGGTTTTTCCTCTGTGTAATACTGATTACCCACTTTCTTTGCCCAGTTAATGTCATCACCTCCTACATAAATAGTACCAGGGAAGACATCAAACCTGATTCTCTGCTGCTTCTTAGTGTCTCTTGTCCAATCCTGCTCCTTCTCTTCAATGATAATCTTTGCATCACTTGCAGAGAATGCAAGATAAGGATTAGAAGTAGAGGTAGCACCATCCTCGCGGGAGAAAGCTGCATTAAGGGCATCTACCATTGCTGTAGCAAATGCTGCCTTAGTACTAATATCAGATGTTACATGTACAGCAGCATCCTTGTAATACTGGCTGTCATCACCTGAACTGAAGAAGTTCTTGAAGTTAATGCCAAGAACATAGTCTTGTCCTGCTACAGGGTCTGATGCAAGTTCAACGCTAATCTTACGCATTTTAACCTCCATATCTTCAGCCTTGATTGCCTTTGCATAAGTAACATTCTTCAAAGGAATAAAGTCACTTCTCAGAGGAGTGTCTGGACCATTGTAGATAAAATAGATTTCATCCTCTCCATCAAGCTTCTTCACCTTACTGATTTGTCCTTTAGCTGTAGAATCAGCAGTATAACCATCTGCTACATAAAACTGGCGGACTTGATTACTCGTGTAATTCATATTCAATTAAAATTTTAAGTGAAACATTGTCTGTTAGCTATGCCTTCAGACGTTAATTAATCTTTATTATCTTTTGTATTTGTGTTGTTGCTCATACCTATACCCTTGCTCTGTAATGCCATCCTTACTGCTAATTCAAGGATTTTACCATGAAGGATATCCGGTAACTCACAAGGAGTTTTAGCACTCTTGTTTCCTACAGTCAGCCCTTCAGGAAGATTTTCCAGAATAATAGGTTCTGGTCTGCGAATATACCTCACATAATACTTGCTAAGTGAGTACTTACTTACTATCTCTATCACACCATCTGCTAAGTCAAGCCTTAAAGCTCTTCTGCTATTAGCCCCTCTGAATGGATTTTTCTTTATCCTGTGATACTCATCCTGAGTGACAGGCTTTACCTCAAGTGTTTTAAGATTTTCACATTCTGTTCCTTCCACCTCTACTGACTCATAGGTTATAAACAGTACAGGAGGATTATCTGGCAGTGTAAAGAAAGATGTGCCTTCCTTTACGCCTATAGGCTTACCTCCAGTATTGGTCATAGGTGTAAGTGATGCTTCTGCTACCAAACAAGATAAATATCTCCTGAGTTCCTCTGTCTGCTCAAAACTCTCACCAAGGGGATTCCTGCCATTATAGAGGGCTACTACAAATTCATCCTGAGCTTCAGTAAGAAAGAAACTCTTTTCATACTCATTGAACTCTATGCTGTCAAGGATTTCCTGCTTGTCAAAATCCTTGAATCTCCTGTAGCTATCTACTAAGGTGTCAAAACCGTTACTAAACTCTTCTGGAAGCATATCTCACATTATTTATTGCTGTTGCTGACTTTGAGGTTGTCTGGCTGTTCCTCCACCTCTGGTAGCTATGGCAAGTTCTACTGCTTTATTTAATATATCCCTATGTAATACAGGATTAAGCTCACATGGACTCTCATTTGATTCTCCGTCTATCTCAAGCCCATTAGGTAAGTTTTCAAGAATTATAGGTCTGGGCCTCTTTACATATCTTATCTTATACTTTATATCTTTTCTTGCTACAGAGGAGGATATTTGTTCTTTGGGTATTAGTTCTGACTGAACATCAAACTCTGTATTCAAATTTTGGAATAACCTCCACATCTGCTTCTTATGAGGCTGGGAGTATGCCTTACTCATCATCCTGTCATACTCTTTATAGTTGATGGGCACCACTACAAACTTACTATTACCTATGACCACCTGTTCATTTAGGATAAATAGTACATCGGTTATTCCTTTGTTGTTAACAGGCATCTGATATATAATTCCCCTGTCATCAAATGGAACTACATCATTAGGTACTTCTTTTTCTGATTTCACCTCACCATTATATACCTCACCTGCGTCTGAAATAGTAGGGAGAGATATGTTTGTACCAAGATACCTGAAGGTAAAGTATGTGGATAGTGACATTTCTACACCACTTATAGTGGCTTTAAGACTTGCCAATGCTTGCATAAAAGCTGTCCAAGTAAAAAACATATTATACTCACCTATCGGTATCATCAAATGTACTGTATTCTGCAAGGGCTTACCAAAGGTGAATGTGCTCCCATTGGTTACTTCAATTAATATATTTGTAACTTCATCTGTTTGGGCAGTCACTTCTATAATATTTCCTGTATCAAACCAATCAACATCTACAGACTTCACTGTAATGGTCTTAGTGTTGGGAAGTATATCAAGTGTTGCAACTTTTATCAAGGAACTGAAATCTACCTGTCTCCTGGTTCCATCATCAAAACCCTCTCCTTGAGGATTAAGCCTTGCATCAAAATAGGACTTAAGTATAATATCTTGAGCTTGAGTAAGAAGGACTGACTTCTCATACTCATCAAGAACTATCTCTCTCCTTGATGCTTGTTCTCCAAACTGAGCAGATGTATCATAGCTGTTCAGTAGGACATCCATAGAGTCACTTAATTCCTTATTTGTCATACTCTACCCTCCTTATCTGTCCTCTCTTTGTTGTGCTGCTGCCTGTGTAGCCGTACCTCCTTGCCATGCAATCTTTGCAAGAGTGACTGCTCTTTCCAAGAGTTCCTGATGTGTTTCAACTGGCAGCTCACATTCTGTAGCATCTGTCTCACCTTCTATACTCAAATTGTCACCATAGTTTGTTAAGTCTTCCAAGATAATAGGCTTGGGCTTCTTCACATACCTGAGAGTATAAGTTATACCACTGAGGTCTGATTTTGGACCCCCATTCACCATAGTCGGCTTTCCTATTATCTCTGCTACAGGAGCTAAAACTGATATTGCCTCGGTTATCTCAGATGAATCTGCCTGAGTCACTGTACCATCTCCATTAACATCATACTTAGTTGCATCTCCTTGGGGATCTGTCAAGTATTGATTAATGTCTGATACATCCTGCATGTCAACCTTACCGTCATTATTGACATCATACTTTTCTTTATAAAAAGAAGGATTAACAACGGAGGTTTTACCTGTGAATAATCTCCATACAGCTCTCTTAACTGGAAAGTTATAGGGCTTCATCATCAGTCTGCTATACTCATCATAACTTAGTGGAATAACATTGTACTGATAAGAACCATCTGCAAGTATCTCATTAACAGTAAGAAAGTAATCTGCTGGAAATATATAAGGAACACTACGCTTGTCCAAGGTAGTATAACTACTTAACGATAAAGGCTGCAAGGATGATGTATTAATAAGCTGGGAGAAGTCATATTGTCTTTTCTGACTGCCATCAAATCCTCCTCCTACACCATCTGTCCTGTTATTGAAATACTCAATGAGAAGCATATTCTGAGCTTTTGTCAAAAAAACGCTCTTTTCATATTCATTCAAGCCTGGTGCCTGATTTGATGTAACATTATTATACATCACATCAAATTGAGCTGACAGTTCATTGTTTATATTACTCATCTTACTTCCTTTCTGTTTATTTAGTTAAGTGGAGGAGGGGCTGCAATAGCCCCAGTACCTCCCATACTTGTTTTCTATGCGGAAACAATGTTACCGCTACACTATCACTTTGATTTCAGCTTTGCCTCAATACTATATTTTAGTTCTGTCCTCTTCACGCTGCTTATATACTTGGCTGCAACATTCAGAGTACTTTCTTCATTCATCTCACACAGTGGCCTGCCATCTTCTACCAAATAGTAGGTATCATTCTTCTTACCTATAATTCCTGCTTCATTGGCTTTCCTGATAAGTACCTTTGCTGGTAACAGCTCATCTTGAATAATATCGAGGAATCTTCTTGGAGCTTGCTGGATATATTCATTTATCTTTCCTTGGAGATAGTCCAGTTTTGTCTGAGCACTGATAGGTCTGCCTTCAAATACTTCTACCACATACCTCATGACATCTGTGTCTGTCTCAATCTTACCATACTCCATGTAGCAACGCTTGATTGCATCTATCTTACTGAGATTTCTCTGGGTTTCTGCATTCTCTGATACCAGTACAAACTGATAGGTTGCCTTGGGATTTTCTTCAAGTTCACGAAGGGATGGAGCTATATAATCTGAGTTTGCAAGCAATATCTTATACTTGATATAATCAATAGGATTACTCAAATCAAGATAGTTATTCTGCTTATGTAATATAACCTTACCTATTCCATTGGGATTTGCATCACTCCAAAAACTCTCTTTTCCTCGCTTATGAACACTTAAAGCATTGGGTGCTAATCCCAATATCTGTTCCAAAAAGTTCTTCTCATTTGTGGTAAGTATATTCTTATACACTCCTGAACTTTGTAATCGTGGTACTACATACTCCCTCTTAGCATTATCAGCCATACCTCCATAGAGAATATGATCTTTTGACTGTACCATTGCATTAGGACTTGGAACAAACTGTACCTTTATAATCTCATTTCTGAGACAGTTATAGGATTCCTCTTCAACCTTTTCTACACTTGTTTGGTTACTCTGCATAGGACTGTTGTAAGTTGTCTCTACATTTACTGGTTGATACTCAAGTCCTTCTGACATAGTTTCTTCTACTCTTTTCCTTGCCATTTTACTTTCTCCTTATTTATTTTGTATTGTATTGTTATCTGTTTGTGCCAGATAATTTGGTTATCTGGTTAAAGAGCTTAGTGGGAGAGAATTAACTCTCCCACCTGCTCATATCATGCTATCCACGAAGGATTGCTGGGATAATACTCATAGTTCTGGTTGGGTCAAGAACACAGATACCTGTAGTAGTCATCTTGTGGATAGTAGCTGAATCCTCATCATGACTCATAACTTCATTGCCAATCTTGCCAGTGAAAGGATTACGCAGACCCCACTCATAACCTGTAATATCACCTTCCTGACCCTTAACACCTACCTTGAAGATATTTGGCTGACTTGTAGAACCAATATCAAAGATGTCATAGCGATAAGACTGAGCTACACCGCCATCTGGGTGCGTAATCTTATTACGGATTGGGTCATCATACATTGAGTCAACCTCTACACGGAGCTTCACATTGTTTGGTGCAAGGAACTCAGTGAACTGGAAGCCTGCACTCAGTGAAACTTCATGGAGTGGAGAGTTAGTACGCTTAACCATACCTACTGCATCACCATTGATAGTCAGAGGCATCCAACCACTTACAGTATCAAGAACTGCCTTAGAGAACTGAGCTGCACCACGCTCACCTGTCTTGAGTACAAATGTACGCTCATTCATGTTGAGGTTAGCTGCGCTAAGTTCATACAGAGCATTCTCTATTGCCTTGAGAGTAAAGTCATTGTAGAATGAGGTGTGGTTCACTTCCATTTGCTGGAACAGACCTGCTCCTGCACGAACTACTTCACCTGACTTACCAATATCAAGATACTCACCATTCTTATTGCGAGTGCTTCTACCATAAGCCAAAAGCTTATTCTTGGCATCATCCCACTGCTGCTCAAGTACCCACTGCTCATAGTGCATCCACATATCGAAGTTCTTGACTGTATAACCACCATTGGCCGTTGGAACTTCTACAGGAACACCCATTGCAATCTTATGATTTACAAGAGCTCCTGATACCTTGTGCTGCATACGGATAGTAGAGAACTCATTACGCATCTGGATAGGTGCAGAGAAGGTGATATCATCTACTTTGCGAGAGAATTCTGACTCTACAGTTGCATATTCCTTAGAGAAACGCTTACCTGGAAGAAGCTGCTCTGCTGGCATACCACCTGTAACACCACCTGTCAGATAAACCTTGTACTTGATATTTGTACCCTCACGGAAACCATCACCAACAATACGAAGAGGATAGATTTCATTGAGTTCACCTACAATGATTGCACGGTCTGCAAACAGGTCTTCCTCAAATACCACATAGAAAGGAGCACCATTTACACCAACATTACCATGAGTAGAGGCAGTAACCTCCTCACCAGTCTCCTTGTAGGCTCTTACCAGAGGGAGATTCTTGGTCATGCTGCCAATTACCTTCCATGTGTACTCATCACCAGTATCAAAATACTTGGTTGGGAACTGTGAAAGGAAGGTGTTGAGTGTCTTCCTATAGCGATAAGCTAACAGTTGAACCATGTAATTGTCAAGCTCTTGAGGCTTACCAAGAAATACACTGTTAATATGGTTTTTCTTAGAGGTTTTTGCCCAAGAGTCAAACTCTTGCATTTGAAATTTTCCTAATTTTCCCATTTGAAAATAAATTAAACATTAAAAACTAATCTTTTTACCTTTCAGGACTTTTCCTGTATATCTTTAATGTCTATAGGGCTAATCTGAAACCTTTTCCTAAATAACTCTCTGGGTCATCAGATGTCTTGTCTGCCATCCTTAAATTACCACCAGAATCTCTTTTTGTACCACTGAGAGTTTGTTCCAATTCCCTAAGACCTTTCTTGACTTCTTTCTTGACTTTTCCCTTGGTAAAGGAATCAAAATCCTTAAAACCATTGGTAATGGTCATCATAAGACCTACATACTTAAGAAAATCTGCACGATGCTCTTTCTCATATTTCTGAAGGGCTGTAAGATATTCACCTGTTTCAGGGTCTTTATAGACTGGTCTCATGATAGTGTCATACACTTTCTTTCTTGTGTCCTGACTAATCTCCATGTCACCAAACAGGTCTTTGTCCTTCATGATAGAATCCTTCAGCTTTTCTGCATTCTTCCTCTCTTCAGCTATACGGGCATCTTCTGCCTTCTGAGCATCTTCCAACAGCTTATCATACTCCTGCTGAAAATACTCCTTGTTGGATTGGAGGGCATCCTTGGCATCTTCTACATCTGTGCCTGTATCAATAGCTCTTTCAGTGTACTTCTTAGCTCTTTCCTCAGAATAACCTTTGTTAAGGTAATCCTGATAGATGATATTGTACCTGAGCCTCTCACCAGCCTCACTCTCTGCTTTGAGCTGGGCTTCTGTAATGCTGTTAATATAACGGAGGGTACTTTCATACCTCTTTATATCAGAAGGTTCCACTCCATTATCCAATGCTTTAAGGATTCTCTGCTGGTCTGAATCAAATCTTGCTTGTACTTCCGCTGAAATAATATCACTCAGACCTTCTGCATCTGTTACTTTCTTAATTGTCTCTTCATCAAGGTTTGGGAAGATACCATCCACTGCCAAGGCATTGGCAATGGAAGAGTAGAAGTTT
>AUXO013756339.1_pt1 | contig 16734 bp, 20 predicted proteins | sample 768731 | NCBI WGS metagenome assembly AUXO01 (sample SAMN02715735, study PRJNA202380) | gut metagenome | biome: sheep rumen | host: Ovis aries | place: New Zealand: Palmerston North
AGTATGAAAGCAATAATTGAAACTGGTGGTAAACAATATACAGTTACTGAAGGATCTGAACTATATATTGAAAAAATCGAAGGAAATGAAAAAGATAAAGTAGTTTTCGATAAAGTTTTAGTTCTTGGTGATGTTATTGGGCATCCTTATGTTGAAGGAGCTAAAGTAACAGGTGAAATAGTTAAACAAGGAAAACAAAGAAAAATAATAGTTTTCAAATATAGACAAAAAAATAACTATCATAAAACTCAAGGACATAGACAACCATACACTAAAGTAGTTATTAAGTCTATTAAATAAGGATTTTTATGATAAAAGTTGATTTAACTAAGGATAAAATAATAACAATATCTGGCCATGCTGGATATGATGAAAGCGGTAAAGATATTGTATGTGCTTCTGTAAGTTCGATTGTTATTACTACAATTAACGCTATTATTGAAATAGATAATGAAGCAATTGATTATAGTGATTTAGATAATAAAATTATTATTAGAGTTTTAAAAGATGATGAAATTGTTAATAAGTTAATTAATAATATGGTTCTTCTTTTAGAACAACTTGAAAATGATTATAAAGAATATATAAAAATAATAAGGAGGTAGTCCAAATGTTTAGAATGGTTTTAAATATACAAAAATTCGCACACGTTAAGGCACAAGGTTCAACTCATAATGGACGTGATAGTGCTGGTAGAAGATTAGGTGCTAAAGTTTCAGACGGAGAATTTGTTAAAGCTGGTTCAATTATCTATCGTCAAAGAGGAACTAAAATTTATCCAGGAAATAATGTAGGTATGGGTGTTGATCATACTTTATTTGCTAAAATGGATGGAGTTGTTAAGTTCGAATCTAAAGGTAGAGATAGAAAACAAGCAAGTGTTTATGAAGCGTAATAATATCATCTAATAGATGATATTTTTCTTTTATATAAGGAGGATTTATGAGATATAATGTAGTTAAAAATGCAGGTGGCATTATAGAATCTAGTTCATATGTAATTAAAAATCCAGATAAATATAAAAATAATTGGAATAAAGAAGTATTTAAAAATAATAATCCTATTATGTTAGAACTTGGTATGGGAAGAGGAAGTTTTATCATTCAAATGGCGCTTGCCCATCCAACAGTAAACTATATTGGGTTAGAACTTGATTCAAATCAAATAGCTAGTGCAGTAAATAATATTGGTGGTAGAAAAATTGACAATTTAGTATTTATACATGGTGATGCTAAATCTATCATTGATTATTTTGGTAAAGAAATAAATACAATTTATTTAACTTTCTCTGAACCATGGCCAAAAAAACAAGATGAAAGAAAAAGATTTACACATGAGAGTTATTTAAGGTTATATGATAGAATATTTAAAAAAGATAAACACATTATATTAAAAACTGATAATAAAATACTTTTTGCATCTAGTTTAGAAAGTTTAAGTAATTATTGGTATTCGTTTAACAAAGTTAGTTTAGATTTACATAATGAAGAAAGAAAAATAGAAAATATTATGACTGACTTTGAAAAACAATATTATAAAGAACATAGACAAGTATATTATGTAGATGCAGTATTTAAAAATTAAGAAGGTGTTGGTATGTTTGTTGATGAAGTTGTTATAAAAGTAAAAGCTGGTAATGGTGGAGATGGATGTACTAGTTTTAGGAGAGAAAAATATATACCAGAAGGTGGACCTAATGGAGGTAATGGTGGTAAAGGTGCTTCTATAATATTTAAGGTAGATGAAGGCTTAAAAACTTTACTAGATTTAAGATATCAAAAAGAAATAAAAGGTCACAAAGGAGAAAATGGAAAAGGCAAAAACATGAATGGTAAGAATGCAGAAGATGTTATTGTTAAAGTTCCTATGGGTACTATAGTAAAAGACGTAGATACAAATCTTGTAATTGCTGATCTTACTAGAAAAAATGATGAAGTAGTAGTTGCTAATGGTGGAAGAGGTGGAAGAGGTAATACTGCCTTTAAAACACATTCTAATACTGCTCCTAATTTCTCTGAAAATGGTGAACCAGGTGAAGAAAGAACTTTAAAAATTGAATTAAAGCTATTAGCTGATGTAGGATTTGTTGGATTACCATCTGTTGGTAAATCAACATTACTTTCAAAAATAAGTGCTGCTAAACCTAAAATAGCATCATATCACTTTACTACCTTAGTTCCTAATTTAGGAGTAGTTAAAACTAAAGATAATAGAGTATTTGTAGCTGCTGATTTACCTGGATTAATTGAAGGTGCCTCAAAAGGCGCAGGTCTTGGAGATAGATTTTTAAAACATATTGAAAGAACCAGAGTAATTGTACATATAATTGATATGTCTGGTATTGAAGGTAGAAATCCTTATGATGATTATTTAAGCATACGAAAAGAGTTAAAGGATTATAGTGAAAAACTTTTTAATAAAGAAGAGATAATCGTTGCAAATAAAATGGATATGCCTTCATCTATAGATAATCTTAAGGAGTTTAAAGAAAAAGTAAATAAAGAAATTGTTGAAATTAGTGCTATTAATAATATAGGAATAGATGATTTGTTAATAAAGATTGCTGATAAATTAGATAATATAAAAGAAGAAGATATAACTTCTCCTGATGAGATAGAAAGTCATATCTTGTATAAATTTAAAGAAGAACAACCATTTACTATTGAAAAAGATAATAATGTCTATGTAATTCATAGTGATAAAATAGAGAAACTATTTAGAATGACTAAGTTTACAGATGAAGGTGTTAGAAGATTTTCTAATAAACTTAGAAGAATGGGTGTTGATGATGAATTAATTAGAATGGGAATTCAAGAAGGAGATATAGTTAGAATCCTTGATTTTGAATTTGAGTTTACTGAATAAAAGAGAGATTTTTTCTCTTTTTTTTATTTAGTTAATAAATAATAATGTAAAATTAGTTAATATAAATTGATTTTTTTATTATTTATTTGTTATAATTAATTTAAGGGTATGATATTATGATACAAGAGAAAATTTATAAACAAAATAATAGCATTAATACACTTCTTAAAGAAGTTTTAATCATAACATTATTAGCAACTATATTTTTAATTATAGTTGGTAGATATGGTGGTTATTTTTCTGATTATTTAACAAAGAAAAGTTGTAATGCGATTAATGAAACATATATAGAGGGAAAATTACCTGGTGAAGGTATTTGTGTAAAAAGTTCAAGAAATATGAACATTAAAAAGTAACTATGTTACTTTTTTCTTTTGAAAACTATTGTTTTGAATACAAATGTTTGGTATAATTTTAATAGTTAGATAATTGGAGGATGATAAAATGTATGAATATATAAAAGGAATGATCGATAATGTAGAACCTGGATATATATCACTTGATAACAATGGCATAGGATATAAAATTTATGTTTCAAATCCATATTCATTTGAAGTAGGTAAAGAATATAAAGTATTTTTATATGAGCAGATTAGAGAAGATGAAAACTCTTTATACGGTTTTAAGACAATTGAAGAAAGAGATTTATTTTTAAAATTAATAAATGTTAAGGGATTAGGTCCAAAAATGGCTCTTCCTTTGTTTTCGTCTGGTTCATTAGATGGAATTATTGATGCAATAGAAAGGGAAAATATTATTTATTTAAAAAAATTCCCTAAAATTGGTGATAAGGTTGCAAGGCAAATAATTCTTGATTTAAAAGGCAAATTAGTTAGCAATAAAGATGCAACTATTATTAAGGATGATGAACTAGTTGAAGCTCTTAGTGCTTTAGGATATAAGAATGTTGATATTAATAAAGTGTTACCAAAGATAGATAAGAGTTTATCTATAGAAGATAAGATTAAAGAAGCATTAAAATTATTATTAAAGTAGGTGAAAGTATGGCAAAATTATTATTTAAATACGCAACTATGAATTCTGGTAAAACAATTGATTTGATTAGAACAGCATATAACTATGAAGAAAATAATGGAAAGGTAATATTACTAAAACCTAGGGTTGATACTAAAGGTGAAGATACAGTTGTAACTAGAATTGGTCTAAGTAGAAAAGTTGATTATTTAGTTTATTATGATGATAGTTTATTTGAACTATTAAAAGGTAAATTAGAAGGTATTGATGTAATATTGGTTGATGAAGCACAGTTTTTAAGCAAAAATCAAATTGATGAATTAAATATTATTTCAAAGGCAATGGATATCAATGTTATTTGTTATGGTTTAAGAGTTAATTTTAGAGGTGAATTATTTAATGGCAGCAAGAAATTACTTGAGGTTGCTGATAAACTTGAAGAATTAGTCACTTTATGCGAATGCAAAAAAATAGCTAGATTCGTTGGAAGAAAAGTAAATGGAGAATTTGTTACTAGCGGTAAAGAAATTGTTATAGATGGTGAAGATAGTAAAGTTGAATATGTGCCACTTTGTGGAGATTGTTATTTAAAAAAAGCTAAAAAGGTGAATATTTTAGAAATTAAAAAAAGTCTTAAGTAGGTGATTAGAGTGGAAGAAGAAAAAATAGTTAGGGATGTTGATTCTGAAGAAGAATATGAAGAAAAGTTAAGGCCACAATATTTAAGAGAATATATAGGACAAAAAGATGTAAAAGAAAATTTAAAAGTTTTTATAGAAGCAGCTAAAATGAGGGATGAAGCACTGGATCATGTTCTTTTATATGGACCTCCAGGGCTTGGTAAAACTACACTTGCATTTATAATAGCAAATGAGCTTGGGGTTAATATTAAAACTGCTTCTGGTCCATCAATTGAAAAATCAGGTGATTTAGCTGCTGTTCTTTCTTCACTAGAACCAGGGGATGTATTATTTATTGATGAAATTCATAGAATGCCTAGATTTATTGAAGAAATATTATATCCAGCTATGGAAGATTTTACATTAGATATTATAATTGGAGGAGAAGGTTCTAGTAGAAGTATTAAAATAGATTTACCTCCATTCACTTTAGTAGGAGCAACTACTAGAGCTGGTGATTTAACTTCACCTTTAAGAGATAGATTTGGTATTATATCACATCTTGATTATTATACAATTGAAGACTTAACTACAATTATTAAGAGAACTTCAAGAGTATTTGATATAGAAATAGATGAGGATGCAGCTATTGAACTTGCTAAAAGAAGTAGAGGTACTCCAAGAATTGCTAATAGATTATTAAAACGTGTTAGAGATTTTGCACTAGTTAATGGTGATAATGTAATAAATATGGAAACTACAAAATCAAGTTTAGATAGATTAAAAGTAGATAATGATGGTCTTGATGAAACAGATCATAAATTACTTGAAGCAATTATCTATAAATATAATGGTGGACCTGTTGGAATTGATGCATTAGCATCATCAATAGGTGAAGAAAAAACAACTATTGAAGATGTTTATGAACCTTATTTACTACAAAATGGTTATTTAAAACGTACCAATAGAGGAAGAGTTGTTACCGAGAAAGCATATTCACATCTAGGTATATCACATCAAGGGACATTATTTTAGGTGAATTATGGCTAATATTGTTGATATTAAAAAATATGTTAAAGAAAAGAATAAAACTAATGAAATAAAAGCTATATTCGAGCTTGTCAGCAACGAGTTAGAAGAAGTTAGAAAGAAACATTGGCTTGAAATGGATGATGAAGATTATGAACTTCTAGAGGAAAATTTTAAGAATATTAAATCTAATATAAAATATGATAAATGGCTACCTTTATATAATCAAAAAAAGTTTGTTGATTCGTTTAATAATTTATATAAAATTCCTAAAACAAATGAAGAGAATTATTATGAATTATATGATAAAGTTTTTATGGAGTTAGAGTTTATTACTATATGTAATTTAGATGATTATATTTTAAAAAATGATATTGAAAGAATTAAATTAATAGTACATGGTATAGCTCAGGGTATTGAAGAAATAGATTTAAAATTTTTACCTAAATATGTAAGAGATTTATCTGATAGTAGATTAGATAAATATTTAGATGAAGAAACAAGTTTTGATGATAAACGAGACTTTATGGCAGATATATCAAGTTGTCTTGCTGAACATTTACCTTTAGATTATTTATTAAAAATTAAAGAAGAATCAAAAAATGTAGTTAGTGAAGAAGTTGATGATTTAGATAATGGAATTTTAACAATTAATAGAGTTAAGAATTTTTATTTAACAGGAGCATACAATTTAAATAACTTTTTTAATGATATTATTTCTGAAATAACAATTAATAATTTAAAAATAATGGATAAGATTAATGATTATGATTATGATTCTAAAGATAAATTTTTAGATTTAGTAAGACATATTAGAAGGAAAAATGATGGGTTAGTAGATTCTATTAATTATGTTGGAGAATTAACTCACATGTTTATTACAAATAAGGATAAGATAGGTGAACTTGATGTAAGTACATTACTTTTAATGTTAAAATTAGATCATGAAAGTATAGATGATAGAATTAAATCAAGAAAAAAGTAAGTTGATATAACTTATTTTTTTTGTTATAATTTATTTGCGAAAAAGAGGGATATTATGAAGACTGATGATTTTGATTATTATTTACCTGAAGAGTTGATTGCGCAGGTACCAATAAAAGAAAGAGATCATTCTAGATTATTAGTACTTGATAAAAATACAGGTGAAATAATTCATGAAAGATTTGATAATATTATTAATTACTTAGATAAAGGCGATGTTTTAGTTGTAAATAATACAAAAGTATTACCAGCAAGATTAATTGGTACTAAGGAAGATACTAATGCAGTTATTGAAGTATTAATGCTTAAAGATTTAGGTGATAATAAATGGGAATGTTTAAGTAAACCAGCTAAAAGGGTAAAAGAGGGTACTATTATTAAGTTTTCACCTGAATTATCTGCTAAATGTATAGGAATAGGCGAAGAAGGTATTAGACATTTTGAATTTATTTATAATGGTATATTTTATGAAATTTTAGATAGACTTGGTGAAATGCCACTTCCACCTTATATTCATGAAAAATTAAAGGAAAAAGATAGGTATCAAACTGTTTACGCTAAAGAAGTTGGCAGTGCAGCAGCTCCAACAGCGGGACTTCATTTTACAAAGGAACTAATTGAAAAAATTAAAGAAAAAGGAATTATATATGAAGAAATAACACTACATGTTGGTCTTGGGACTTTTAGACCGGTTAGTGTTGAAGATGTAACTAAACATAAGATGCATAGTGAATTTTATTCAATGACTAAAGAAACAGCTAATGTATTAAATAGGGCTAAAAAGGAAGGTAGAAGAATTATATCAGTTGGGACTACAACTACTAGAACTTTAGAAACTATTTTAAGAGATAATGATGAATTTAAAGAAATTAGTGGTTGGACTGATATATTTATTTATCCAGGATTTAAATTTAAAGCTATAGATGCTTTAATAACTAATTTTCATTTACCTAAATCAACATTAGTAATGTTAGTTTCAGCTTTTGCATCAAAAGAAAAAATAATGCATGCTTATAATGAAGCTGTTAAAGAAAAATATAGATTCTTTAGTTTTGGAGATGCTATGTTTATTAAATAAAGTACAATTATTTTGTACTTTTTTAATTTTTTAAGGGGAATTTTATTTAATGAATGAAGAAAGAGAAAAATTTATAAAAAATCTAAAAATAATAGAACTCAATATGGATTATTACCTAGATTTATGGTACGATAAAAACAGAGAAAGAAATAAGAAGCTGATAGAAAAAAATAAAATGTTAATAATGCTTGGATTAGAAAAGGAAGAATTAAAGAATCTATCAGAAGAATATAAAGAGGTAAAGAGATATATGGAAAATTTAAACTATATAAATCATAGTCCAGAATTTAGAGAGTATATGACAGAAGAAGAGGATAAAAGAAAAATATTTAATACAAAGATAAGAGAAGCAGAAGAAAAAGGTTTAAATAAGGGCCTTGAACAAAGTAAAAAAGAAATAGCTATAGAATTATTAAAAATGGACATGAATATTGATGATATAATTAAAGTGACAAAATTATCTAAAGAAGAAATATTAAAAATAAAGAGTGAAGATTAATCTTCACTCTTATTTATTTTTTCAATTCTTTCATATATATTGTTTAATTCTTTTTCATAACTGCTAGTAAGTTTTGCTTTGTAATATTTTTTATTTACTAGATTATCAGGCAAATATTGTTGTTTTACATACGAACCTTTATAATCATGAGGATATTTATATATTTTTGAATCTATCCTTATAGTTTCTGGTATTTGATATATTTCACCTTTTTCAATATCTTGATATGCTTTTTCAAATGCCATATAAGCGCTATTTGACTTTGGAGAAAGTGCCATTTCAGTAATAGTTTTAGCAAGTATAATTCTAGCTTCAGGAAGACCAACTCTTTCACATGCATTTATTGCAGCTTCAACTTTGACTCCCATTAATGGAGATGCAAGACCTATATCTTCATATGCAATAACAGTCATTCTTCTATATATACTATCTAAATCTCCTTGCATTATTAATCTTCCTAAATAATGAAGTGATGCGTTAACATCAGAGCCTCTTATGGATTTTTGAAATGCTGATAATAAATCATAGTGACCTGTTTCATCTTTATCTACAAAAAATACTGGTTTGTTATTAATTTTTTTTATTACATCTTCATTAATAATTTTGTCAGCTGTACTATAATAACATAATTCAAGTAGATTATAAGCACTTCTTAAGTCATTTGAAGATAATTTCGCAATTAATTTAATTGATGTATCATCTATTTTTATATCTTTTAGGTATTCACTTTTTATAGCTCTATTTAATCCTTCAATAATTTCATCAGTAGTTAATGGTTTTAATTCAAATATTTGACATCTACTTCTAATCGCAGGATTAATCTTATGATACGGGTTAGACGTTGTTAAACCAATTAAAGTAATTAAGCCACTTTCCATAACTGGTAATAATATATCTTGTTTATCCTTATTTAATCTATGTATTTCATCCATTACTAAAATTATGCCACCATACATTTTTGCTTCTTCTATTACTACAGTTATATCTTTTTTATCATTAACAGTGGCATTTAAAAATCTATATTTCATATCTGTACTACATACAATAGCATTTGCAATGCTAGTTTTACCAATACCAGGGTTACCATATAATATCATTGAAAATATTCTATTATTATTAATAAAATTTCTAATTGGTCCATTTTCACCAACTAACTCTTTTTGACCAATAATTTCATCTATGTTCTTTGGCCTTAATTTAATTGCTAATGGTTCTGTCATAATACCACCTCTAATAAGAATATTATACTATATTTTTATTTATTTACATTATATAATTTATTGTTATATAATAATTAAGAGATGATTATATGTTAAATGGACAAGATGTTGCAAATGAATTTATAAATGAAATAAAAAATGATGATAAAATATCAAAATATTATTTAAATAATTTGGATATGATCTATAGGTTTAGTGTAAGATATAGTTTATTAATGTCGAAACTTATTAATTATTCAAATCAATATATAAGCAAAGAAATATTAAGTAATAATGATATATTAGATTATTCTAAAGATTATTTACAAACTGTATCAATAGATTATATAGAAAAATTAGATAAATTACTTAGCAATGATCAAATTTCTTTTACAAATGAAATTAATAAAGAGTCTTCTACTGATTATGATTATTTTAAAAAGAAGACAATTATTAATATAAAAAAGGAAGATAGTTATCTAGATGTTTTGCAATTAGTACATGAATTTATGCATTATACAAATTATAATCATTCTAATCCATATAATAAAACTAGGAAAGATTTAACTGAATATATTTCTATTTATCATGAATTATTAACATCTATTTTTATAATTAAAAAATATAATATTAGCCCAAATAAAATAAATGAAACAAATAGATTAATTAATACATCTGAATGCAGTTTTGATGTTATTGCTTCATTTTTACCAATAATTGTTGGAATTAATACTGAAATAAATGATACAAGTAATATATTTTTAAATAAAGAATATAATATAAAAATTAATAAGAGTACATTTGATGATAATATTTTTAATTTATTAAATATTAAATATAGGTTAAAAAATAATGATGATTTTATAACTTATTTTAACGATACATGTTCATATATTTTTTGTACATATTTGGCTTTTTATTCTTTATATGAAAGTAAGCCAGATGATATATTTTATATAAATAATAATTTAAATAGGATTAATACAGATGTAGTTAGTATACTAAATGATATTAATATAAAAATAGATATCAATTTTGAAAATAAAGCGTTAAGTAATATAAAAAAATATACAAAAAAATATATTTTAAATAAATAATTTGTTATAATTATATTATATAATAGAAAGGAAATTTATATGATAGGAGCTTATATAAAAATACATAAAGATTATAATGGGGGAATTAATATTAATACTAGCGCTGGAAGTATTTCAGCAGTGAAAACACTTAGACCATCTGAATCACATATTGTTTGTCAAAATCAGAATGTTTGTAATATTAATGGTATACAAAATACAGAAACATATGATTTAAATACTATATATGGTAATGAAAATTATGTTATAAAATATTGGTTTAATAATAATTCAGTAAGTGATACAGTTGAAGCATTAGGAATGATTGCGAATGCATTTAAAGAAAAATCAGCAACAGCATTAAGTAAAGATATGTACCCAAAAATTTATGATGCATCAAATAACTTAGTTGGTGAATTTGAAGGAAGAACAGAAGGATCTGGTTTAACTGAAGCATTTCCTTATGTACATGGTAAAATATTAGGAAATGAATTTGATGTTTATCAAGTTGGTCATTTAAATGAACCAGTTATTTATTATATATATGATTCTACTGGTAATATAGTAGGTGCTATTTCTGAATCAATAAAACTTAATTCAGGTAATAAAGCTGGTACAAATAATATGACTATTTATTCAATTGATGCAAATTGGTTTAAAATTATATCACTTTATACAATTGTACTAAGTTATAAACTTGAAATCCAAAGATATGATGAATATAAAAATGAAGAAGTTATTTCAAATGTAAATACTATTCAACCTGGTTTACTTGCAAAGGAAAACAAAGGATTTATTCAAAATATAGAAGCAACAACTAATCCTTCTTTTTTACCAAGTAATATGCCATTAGTTGCTCAATATGCTGAAATGTCAAAAAATGATGTACAAAATAAATTACCAAGAGTATTTGCATTTGCTATTATAGGTATAGTAGTAATAATTATTATTTGTTTTCTTATTTTTGCAAAATAATAGGTGGAATACATGGTAGATGCTAATAAAGAAATAACTGATTATATGAATTATTTATCTATAGAAAGAAAACTTAGTGATAATACCATAGATGGATATAAAAGAGATTTATATGATTTTTATAAATTTACAAATAAATCATATAAAAATATTGATGTTAATGACATTGTTAATTATGTTACTTATTTAAATAAAAAAATAAGTGCTAAGAGTATAAATAGACATATAGTTTCTATTAAAAATTTTTTTAAATATTTGGAAAGAAATGATTTAATAACAAATAATCCATGTACTGATATTACTGGATTAAAAACACCTAAAAAGATGCCTAGGGTGTTATCTGAAGAAGAAATAAATAAATTATTAGATATAAAACTTACTGATGCTTATTCATATAGAAATAAGGCTATGCTTGAACTTATGTATTCATCTGGATTAAGAGTATCTGAACTTTTAAATTTAGAGTTAAATAATATAGATTTAAATATGAATTTAGTTAGAATATATGGTAAGGGTAATAAAGAAAGAATAGTTCCAATAGATGATATTGCAACTAAATATTTATTTGAATATATAAATATATATAGAAATACATTATTAAAAAATAAAGTTTCTAATATATTATTTTTAAATTCTAGAGGTGATAAATTATCTAGACAAGGATTCTTTAAAATACTTAGAGAAATTGCTCTAGAAAAGGGGATTAAAAGAGATATTTCACCTCATACATTAAGGCATTCATTTGCAACACATTTACTAGATCATGGTGCAGATTTAAGAAGTATACAAACTATGCTTGGACATGAAAATATTGAAACAACACAAATATATACTCATGTTTCTAACAATTATATTAAAGAAAACTATAACGAAGCTCATCCAAGAAGCTAAGGAGGAATTATGATAGAAAAATACCAAGAGTGGTTAAATGGTGATTTTATAAATGATGAAGAATATGTAGCACTTAAATCTATGTCAAAAGAAGAGATAGAAGAAGCTTTTAGCACTGAATTAAAATTTGGAACAGCTGGAATTAGAGGAATAATGGGACTTGGTACTAATAGAATTAATACATATACAATATCAAAAGTAACTGAAGGACTTGCTAGATATTTAAATAAAAGATATGTAGAGCCTAAAGTAGTAATTGCATATGACACTAGAAATAATTCTAAAGAGTTTGCATTAACTACAGCATTGATATTAAATAATCATAAAATAGATACATATATCTATCCTGAAATAGCATCTACTCCAGAATTATCATTTGCTGTAACATATTTAAAGTGTGATGCTGGAATAGTTATCACATCTTCACATAATGCATCAATTTATAATGGATATAAAGTATATAATAAATTTGGAAGCCAAATAGTTAGCCCAGATGATCAATTAATACTAAATGAGATTAATGAAATTACTAATTATAAATCGATTATCAAGGCAGATATAAATAATAGATACTATCATGTATTAGATGATAGTATTAGAGAAGAATTTATTAATGAAAATTTAAAGGTAATCATTAATAAAGATGTTATTAAAAAGTATTCAAAAGAAATAAAAGTAACTTATACTTCATTACACGGAACTGGAATGAAAATAACTCCTAAAATATTTGAGTTATTTAAAATAAAAGCTAATTATGTTAATGAACAATGCGCTATAGATAGTGAATTTACCTATGCAAAAGAGCCAAATCCAGAATATATATCGAATTATGATTTAGCAATTAAATATGCAAATGAAAATAATTCAGATGTTATAATAGCATCAGATCCTGATAGTGATAGATTAGGTTTAATGATAAAAGGATCAAATGGTTATGAACTTTTAAATGGTAATATTGTTGGTATTTTATATGCATATTATATAATGTTGAATTCAAAAAATTTAGATAATAAATATGTAGTTAGAAGCATTGTAACATCCAATATGCTTGATAAAATTGCTAGTAATTATAATGTAAAAACAATTGAAGTTTTAACAGGTTGCAAAAATATTGCAAATGTTAGAAATAAAGATAAAGATAATTACTTATTTGGCTTTGAAGAAAGTCTTGGGTATATGTTCAATATTAATGTAAATGATAAAAACTGTTTTTCATCTATTATTTCACTAATAGAAATATTATCTTATTTAAAAAGTATTGATAAAACTTTATATGAATTTATTATCGAAATGTATCAAAAATATGGATATTATTACACTAAAACTATTTCTATTATTTACGAAGGAATAGACGGAATTAGTAAAATGAATAATATTATGGATAATTTAAGAAATAATAATATTTTTGGTGAAAAAGATAAAATTGATTATTTAAATAAAAATGATGAATTAAAAACTAATGCTTTAAAATTTATTATGGATGATAATAGTTATTTTATGATAAGACCAAGTGGTACTGAACCAAAAATTAAAATATATTATATAGTTAGTAGTGTATCCATGATTGATGCTAAAAAGAAAGAAGAAGAACTAGAAGAAATAGTAAGTAAAAAACTTAATAATATTTAGAATTTATGCTATTATATATATGGGAGTTAATTATGGAAGAAAAAAAAGAAAAATTAGAAGAAAAGAAAAAACAACTAGAAGAATTAGTAAATGCAGTTGCTAAAACAAGAGATATTAATAATCAATCTAAAGAAAAGCAAGAAGAAGCACAAAAAGAACTAAATGAAACAATAAAAAGGATAACTAGATAATTTGACTATCTAGTTATTTTATGTTATTTTATAATGCGTAAAAAGAGGGGATTTCATGGTTAGTACAGATATTTTAAATATGATTGGTAAAGAACTTAATAAAAGATTTGGTATGTCTTTTGCTATCCAAGAAGATATGAAAGAATTAGGTATTATTGATGAAATAATTAAGAATTCTATGAATCTTGATGAAATCATTAAAAAAGATTATTCTACAATCCTTAAATTAATGGAAAATAATCATCCCAACGATTTTTACAGAAAACAATTATATTTAGAAGATTATGCAAAAACTAATTTTGATTATTGTACGGATTACTTTTTGGCACTATATTTAGGTAATAATCTAGGTTATTATGATTCAACTAAATTTTTTGATAGTATTATTAAAAAATATAATTTAGATTATAATATTTCTAAAGATGATTTATTAAAAAAATTGAAGGAACATTTTACTATAAAAGAAAATAAAGAAATATATAATAAAATAAAACACAAATTTTCCCCTAAAAATGAATATGATGCATATTCAAAATTTTATAATAAAAACTTTATAGATAAAAGATATGAAGATTTTAAATGGATGTGGGGAGAAGAAGATACATATAATGTATTAAAAGAAGCTGGAAGAAATCCTATTTGGGTATCTAGATATTATGGTGATGGCTTTGGTTATGATTTATTATGTAGGCGTTTAAATGACTTAAGAGAAATGTTAGTAGAAGTAAAAACTACTCGCGGGAATGAAGTAGAATTAACTGATAATGAATATAATATTATGATTAAATCAAATGATCATAACGCAGATTATTATGTAATTGCCTATTATCAAATAGATGGCCCAATTATAAAAACTTTATATAAATATAATCCTAAAACTAAACAATTATTAAATGTAATAGATAATAGTATGGTAGAAATTAAACCTACTACTAGGAATAACGAATTAAAATATGTAATACAAAATTAAAAAGTAAAAAAGAATAGAGAGGTAATAAAAATGACATTTTATATTAATGATGACGAATATAATTTTAATACTTCTGAACTAGATGATATATATTTATCAGAAGGTAAAGAAGGGACAGTATATAAGTATAAAGATGACGCAATTAAGATATATCATAAATATTCTAATAAAGAAAGATTAGATGAAAAAACATGTAAGTATTTATCAAGCTTTGATACTAATAGAATATTGCTACCTAGAAAATTAATTTATGATAAAGATAGAAAATTTATCGGTTATACAACTAATTATCATCAAAAATATAATTTAGAGAATTTAAAAAGGATGAAAATTAAAGATTTAAAAAGTGAATTAGAATTAATTAAAAAAGATTTATTATTATTATCTAGTAAAAATATTTCTATTGATGATTTATTTATTGATAATATTATACTTAGTGATGGACTTTATTTTATTGATCCAGGAAGTTTTTGGATTAATAAAAATAATAGATACTTAAAATCATCTAATTTTGAAAATATGAATAATTTCTTAATTGATTATATATTGTCTAGGGCAGGTAATATATCAAAAAAGAAAACTAATATACTTAAAAATAGATTATATTATGATGAATTTGTATCTGAATCTTTACCAAATAGTAAAGAAACATCTCACTCTTATATAAGAAAATTAGTAAGTTAAATGGACATTAAGTCCATTTTTTATGTATTGATTTATAAAAAAAAATCATTATAATTAATATAGAGGTGAATATATGAAAAAGATAAGAAAAATATTAATATCATTAACCTTAGTTTTGATATTAACAGGATGTAAAGGTAAAGAGATAATAACTAAATGTTCTTTAGAATCAGACCAAAGTGCAAATGGATATGTATTAAAAGCTGATTATAGTATATATTCAGAAGATAATATAGTTAAAAAAGTTGTTATTAATCAAACTATTACATCAAAAGATAAAGAAAAATTAGAAAAATTTAAAAAAACTTTTGATAATCAATATAAATCAAATAATAAATCATATGGTGGTTATAAATACAAAATTAAAATTAAAGATAATCAATTAATTTTAAATTTAACAACTGATTACACAAAGCTAGATATGAAAAAATTTGTAAAAGATAATGCAGCTATGGGAGAATATTTAGATGATAATAAATTAGTTTTAGATAAATTTATCGATTTATATAGTAAATCAGGAATAACTTGTAAAAAATAATGTATATTTGTACATTATTTTTTTATTTTACATGTTATAATTATTCTAGGTGGTAGAATGAAAAAAATAAAAATATCTTTAATATTAAATCTAATAATAGTTATTCTTGTTACACTAGGAACTATATTTATGTTTACTGGGTTTACTTTTATGAAAAGTGTTCTTTTATTAGAATCAAAAGGCCTTGGTATGTTTAGATTTTTTACAGTTGATTCTAATTTACTTATTGGAATATCTTCTTTATTATTAGCAATATATGAATATAAATATATTAAAAATAAAATAAATAAAATACCATTAGCAGTATATTTATTTAAATATTTATCTGTATCTGGTGTGACTTTAACTTTTTTGGTAACATTACTGTTTTTAGCACCTCAATATGGTTTTTACGCGATGTATAATAATACTAATTTGTTATTCCATTTAATTGTGCCTTTAATTGGAATAATATCTTATATATTTTTAGAACATTATGATAACAAATATAAGTATTCTATATTAGGTATTATTCCTATGGTTATTTATTCA
>AUXO017766244.1_pt1 | contig 16732 bp, 21 predicted proteins | sample 768731 | NCBI WGS metagenome assembly AUXO01 (sample SAMN02715735, study PRJNA202380) | gut metagenome | biome: sheep rumen | host: Ovis aries | place: New Zealand: Palmerston North
ATTAGTGAAGATAATACAGAATCAGAATTTGCATTGTCATCTATTTCTTTTATAGCAGAAGAAAATAAAGTATCATCATTCATTGCATCCCACATTTCTGTATGCTCTGCAATATACTTATGTATATCTTTTTTAGTAAGTTCCATCTTAAAAATCATCCTCCTTAAATAAAAATAAAAAGAGGGTGGATTAATTTCCACCCTCTTTAGAAATTACTCTACTGATTTGTTAATATCAATCACCGGATTGAGTATAACATTACTTCTGCAAAACTCATAGTATCTTTCAAGATCTTTTTCAAGCTGAATAATGCCCATTGGGTTATACTGGCTTTCTTTTAATGATGGAATATCCTCTACATCTTCAATTAACCAAGCATTTAACCCGTATCTTTGCTGAATGAATTTTAATAATGATTCTAAAAATGCATCTCTGTATGGTTCTCTATAAACTAATACAATGGCATTATACCCAATATAATCACATTGGATAATATCCATAAATACGGTAAATCTCAATGGATCTGAGAGTATTTTATTTGCATATTGAGAATCAAAATCTACAGTTTCAACGTATTGCTGCATTGGCAATCCAGTATAATTTTCTATAGGTACAGTAATTAAACTTGTAGCATCTTTATAACCTGAATACAGCGATGACATGTTATATATCATCGCTGGTTTATTCCATGGAAGGAAAGCTACAATATCCGGTTTAGATGTAAAAATTATCATGAACTTTCCTTTCTTACAGGTGTTATCAAACTAGGTTTCTGTTGCTGAAGTTTTGCAGCATTCATTTGATTGAAGAAATTTCTATACTGCTCAAATGTAGCTGGATATGGGAATGGTTTTAATTCCTCAGCAAGTTTGTTAATTGTCCAATCCGGTAGAGGATAGTTCCCAGGATAAGTTTCCAAAAATACTTTTGCTTCCATTACATCCATCATAAAGAATTTAGATATGATAAATGGGATTTTAGCTTCATTAATGGAAAATCTAGTTGTTGGAGTATTGCAAACGATTCCATACATATAGTAGATATGTGATAACAACAAAGGTCCAAATACCTCATACTCATCTGTAGGAATATAAAGTATAATATTCTTTTGAGTCATTGCTGCTATTAGAGCAACAATCATATCATCACAGTCTTTTTCCATTAAATATTTTGGATACTCATTCTGTAGAATGAATTGATTTCCATCAGCCCATTCCATAAGAATTTCTGTCGGGGGTATTAATACCCCCGCATAATAAACATTTGGTAAGTCAGGATAATTAGAAGTTGTTATTGCTGCTACAGTAACAAAATCAATATTCCTAATTTCATTAGCTATTAAATTTAAGTCTAATACTACAGACATTGTATGGTCATTAAACATGTTAACCACCTTTCAGATTAATACTGATCTAGATTACGAGAATTTCCATAAGATTTAAATCTCTTATGTTTCTTATTCTTTTTTCCCTTATTTTTGTCGTAATCATAATCATCATATTCTGAAGCTGTATCGGCAGCATCTTCTTCATCAAAACTAACATGAGAAGGTTTTGAAGCTTCCTCTAAAAGTGCACTGGTAATAGCAGACATAACATCTTCTGTACCACTATCATCATCGGCATTATCAGTTTGTGTCTGACTTACAGGGCCTAAACTTACAGGCTGCCCATTAATTTCATCCTTTATTGGATTATAATGAACACTGTTTCTAGGATCTGAATAAGCTCTAGTAAATGGAGATCTTTCTGCAATAGCATCTGCTTCTGGATCTATAATACTAGAAGTCATTTCTTTAGCAGATGCATCTTCATTATTCATCTTAACCTCATTTACCATTTTCTCTACTTCTTGATCAGAAACAATCTTTTTTGGCATAATATTTTCAGCTACAATAGTATGATCTTCGCTATCAGATTCTACAGCGTCAAGATCAATTTTAGTTTCTTCTTTTGTATCGCTTAAAGCCTCTGAAGATTCCTGTAAGATTGGTTTGGGATTATTAAGCTCAGGAAATGTCTTTTCTTCAAGAACAGCAATTTCACCCATAATCATTTCTGAATTATCAGGTTTAATAATTTTCCAAACTTCAAGAGTCTGTGAATCTTCAGATTTACGATAAGTATCATACATTAATTCAGATGTAGATTTACCATTATATTCTCTAGAAATCTCATCTGAATCTCTAGATACCTGCTGAACTTCTACTGCTTGTGGTGCCGGTCTTTCAATAACAGGATTAAATACTCCCTTCTTAGCAAGTTCATTATAATACTGAACTTGAAGATCAGAGTAATATTTCTGCCTGAATTGATTAAGATCTCTCTTCTTCTTTCTATTAATTTTACCTACTTCGATCTCACCAAGCGGAATTTGTGCGTTATTCATATCTTCTAACTCCTCCTTAGAAATTAGTCTGTTAGATGACCTGCCAGTATCTATGATTACTTTACCATTATCAATAATTCTGGCTCTTAGTCTATATCTAATTTTCTTAGCAAATGCTTTATCCTCATCAGTATATTCAAATCTAACATCGGTATTATTTTCTTTAGCTAAATCTATAGCTCTATATTCTCTACCACATTTATTACAATATAGCTTATTAAAGCCAGGCCCATAATCTATATCTCCGCCGCATTCCTCTAGACGACCAGTATACTTATTTGGTACTTTATGAGCACATTTAAGTTTAGCTCCATCTAGTTCATATGCATAAGGAAAATCTATTATTACAGGGCCAAACGCAGTTCCATTAGAATTCATACGAATCCCAAAATTCATAAATGCTTTAGTTCCAAGATCATCAACAATATATTTACCAATGATTTTAGTAATCATCATATTGAAGATGTCATCTTTAACACTTATAAATTCTTCAAGTGAACTAATTGGATTTACACGTTCTATAAACGCGATGACTCCAGATGGATCCACTTCAAAAATTCTACAACAGAATGGTTGAAAAAATGCTTGATTTCTATATTCTGCTGGAGAATCTGCCATGCCTACAGAATCTACTGCAACTTTAGCTACAAATCTAGCATCCTCAAGAAAATGATATACAACCCTATTTGTACCACAATGAGCCCTTCTAAACCCTCTTTTTCTCATTACGGCATCTATCATGTCGTATTTTCTGGATATATTGCCTGCATATCTTACACTTGTAGCTATACGTTTAAGTTCTTCTATATCCATTGGTGTAAATAATGACATTATAGGCGGAGCCCATAAAGAATTATAATCAAACTCCAGGGCCGTCTGTCTTTTTTCAGCCTTAAGCTGCTCTAAGATACTAACCCTAGACATTTTGTTTATTTGCCTCCTTTCTATATATCTGATCCATTAGTTGTTGAGTATATTCAGCTCTTGCCTTTTGTACTTCTGGAGAACTGATATACTGTGGGAGTTTGCCTTCTAAAACATTTCTTCTCCTCCTTTCACGATCAAACATTTCGGCTAAACCGATTTCCATATCGTCAATATTATTATCATATCTAGCATTATCCATAAGCTCGTTTATATATGGATTACTAGAACGATGCAGATTAAGAAGTTCATTATATGCTGTGGAGTTATATGTTGTGCTCATATCTCTTTGAGCATTCTTCTTAATATTTTCAGCTATCCAAAATTCTCTTTCAAGTCTTGGATAATCTTCTTCAAAGAATTCACACATTGAATGACTATCAAAAGCTTGATGATAATTATTTATTTGAAGAGTCAAGAAATTGGCTAATCTTCTTTCAGGATACTCATACGTTGTCGGCTGTAAAGAAAATTGGTTATATCTTTTAATTTCCTCCCATGATCTATCAGCTTCAATTTGTTCTGGTGTTTTAATATTCTTTTCATTATTAGGATTATACATTTCATCGAGCTTTTTTTCATCTATTTCTTGCCCTAGAAATTTTGCACAAATCCTATATTTTAATTTTTGTTTCTCTATTTCTGCATTCATCATCTCTTGCTGACGTTGCATAGACATGAATGGAGAATAGTTATAATACTGGCCATATGAATAATATGGTTGTTGATTCTGATATAATGGATAAGGATTATAATAATCCTGCCTTGGTTGATTATAAGGACTATAAGGATTAGGATTATATCCAATCCCAACTGGTTGAAATGTATATTGATTTTGCTGTGGTTGTTGAAATACAGATTGATTATAATTATAACTTCCCACAGGAATCATATTACTCATTGGCGGTGGCATAAATCCTTGATTCGCATATGGATTATAACCGCCCATAGGTTGAGTTTGTCCGAACATTCCATTTTGAATATAGTTCGGTAAATCATTCATATTATCTTTCCCTCTCTAGGTCATTTTATATATTTAGTATAATTAGTCGGCATAATGTATCTAAACATTTCATTATTTCCCTCGTAATTAAATATAGGATAATCATTAGGATTTACACTTTCTAACATTTTTCTACTATTCTTATCTACAATATCATTATAGAAAGAAATTTTAAAAATGTCTTCAGGTTTTAAGTAAAATCCATTAGCATCGTAAAATTGTCTGTTTGCAGCAGCAAGATCTTTTGCTGAATTTGGATTAACATGTCCTTTCTGATTATAAAAATGAATTACTAACCTTTTAGTATAACAATAGGTTATTATCATTTTAAACAAATCTTGATTTTTTACTGGTTTTCTATTGGATCCATAAATTACTCCATTCATATCTTCAGTTTGAATCCAATTTTTCATCCAATCACGTATTCCCAAAATACCAAACTGGGAATCTGAATATAGGTTAATTCTTCCGAATCTATTAGGATATTTATATAAAGTATTCTCCGCTAATTTAATACCTAGATAAATAGCCAATAGTTCTCCTCTATTATTAGTTGAATCTTGTGATATTACATAATTTTCTTCGTATGTATTTATACATACTGCTCCTGAGCATGTAAATACTCTATTAACATTTTTAAATGTCTTTAAACTTGCATCACAGCAAATTTCTAAAACATCATTCACAAAATACTTCTCCTTTCTTAATATTATAATATATAATTATTTATTAAATTAAAAATAGCATATCATTTCTAGCATAATACGTTTCATTTGGTGTAAATAAGAATTCCATACCAAGAGTTTTACTTACTGTATAAATAGAAGTGGCTTTATTATCTACTGTTGAAAGCAGTAATATTTCTCCAGCTATTTTTGTAATAAAAGACATTTCTTCTCCAATAGAAGGTATATACCCAATATAATCCATAAATTTAGGCAGATCATAAATAACATCATATAATCTAGTTTTTGCCCAGTGGTCTAACGTTAATGATTCGTTAATAATTGTTTTTAATTTTAGCTGTACAAATTCGGTAAAAGTTAATTCTTTCATTAGTAATATTCCTCATCATTAAAAAATAGATATATTAATATCCATAAGATTCTAGTTATCAATACTATTATAATTGTAGCCCATAAAATATTAAGTATAATTTCCATAATCACAACCTTTCTCTTGTTTAATTAATTCTAAGTTTTAGGTATAATATTTTTTTACCTCCTCTAAAAATATAATATGCAATCATAATACAATTTAGAAAAGAAAATCCTCTAGGGATTTCTCCCTAGAGGATTACTTATTATTTTGCTTTTCCGCATTCACACTTAGCCTTGCCACATTCAGGGCAAACCTTCTTTGCTTTCTCTTTTCCTTTTTCAGCAATTACAGCAGAACCACCACTTGTTCCACAATCGCCACCACATTCACACTTACATTTAGCCTTACCGCATTTAGAGCAAACTTTTGCATCTTCGCGTTTTGTTACTACCTTATAACCTTCAGACATAAGACGCTTAATAATATTATTGTTCTTTTCAACTTTAGCAATAGCATTCTCACGAATTCTATCGTTACCAAGTTTACGAGCTCTTTCCTGAGCAGCACTAAGCATCTTATTTACTGCGCTATGAGATTCAACAATAAGCCCTACGGATTTAGCAGGAAGATAATTTGCTTCTGCTACCATATCTAGAGCTTTAGCAATACTTGTAATCCCAGAATCAAGAAGGAATGGAGAAAGATTAGTCATTTCGACAAAATAATCATCTCCTACCGGAGTTACAACAACATCAGCAGCTTCAGTTACAGTGATTCCAACACATTCTGGTACTGCTGCATACGCTTCCATTACAGAATTAATATCAGCTTCAGCTTGAGAATTCATTTCCATATCCATAGCTGCAGCCTCTGAAATTAATTGAAGATTTGTCTTTAGATCCATTACAAATACCTCCTATATAGTATTTAATCTCAAAGATTTATTTAGATGTTTCGCTAGGTTTATTTACTAACACATATAATTGTTTTTTATTTGATTTAATTTCATTAATTTTATCTTTAATAAGATCCCTACTTGGAACTATTTGTTTAGTTCTGTCTATATTATTATACTTGATGTATGTATTATGTAAATTAAGAATCTGTAATTGATTATCAACCATATTGTTTTGATGAGATTGATCTTCTAGCCATTCTTTAGTCATTTCATCAGCGGCATCAATAGCATCTAATACATCTGGAGCTATATAATCATAATATACTTCTACAAACTTTCTCCAATTGCCTCTATAGAGATTCGTAGGAATAAATAAATATCCGGAATGTATTAATTCATGAATTGTTTCGCTTAATGGAATAAGACCTACATATCCCATGTAATGAAGCCACATGATTTCTTTAGATATATCAAAAATATCTATAGATTCTCTTTTATGTAATCTTTTCTTTATTACAGCAGAACATAAGTCAAAAAGACTTAATGGGCCATGATGAATTTCTATTTTTACTTTATTACTATCTACATTAGTTACATTATTAAGTATAGAACAAACATTCATACCCTCTGTATTTCGTAGGTAATAAATTAATTGTCTATATTCAAAAGATGTTCTACATACTGTTTCTGTATCTTTTATAAACTTTGCATAATCTTTTTGATCATATATATCATACTGATCGGCATCGAAATAATCCATGCTATTTATCGTCATAACAGAAGAAGAATTATTAGCATAGATGTCTTCAGCCTTATTAATGTATTCGGCATTGATCATATTTATCTCCTTCCATTTTTTATTATAATTATTTGAATGTTTTGACATTAAGTTATTCTAGAGCGGTTTCCCGCTCTAGAATAAACTAATATGGAGGTTCACATGATTACCTGCAGATGTCATATGAAAATGTATCCAGTAAAATACTTCAATAAAACACAGACCTTCTGCCTATGAAAAAGCCCGCACCCTATCACATAATGTATAAATACTGGTACTTATATGTTCATTTAGAGCCAGTAGAACCAAAGCCAGAACGATCTTTATTTCCAAGAGAATCAACCTCTTCAAATTCAATTTCTGGCATGGATTCTACGATCCTGAATTGAGCAATCTTATCACCCTTCTCAATCCTTGTACATGGCATTCCATTAATAAACTGAGTTGGGGAAAGACAATATACAGCAAGCATCCATTGATCATTATCTCCACAATAAGAAGTATCAATAACACCAAATGAATTAGTTACAATAATACCCCATTTCTTAAATGTGGAGCTCCTAGGGGCCAAATGTGCTTCATACCCTTGAGGAAGTTGCATCGCAAAACCAAGTGGGATTAATGCAGATTCGCCTTGCTTAATATACATTGTCTCATTTGCATATACATCAATCCAATTTCCCTTTTCAATTTTTTCAAGCTTTTTAGCTCCAGGAAAATATTTAATTTTGATTTTCATCACTTTCTACCTCTTCTATATAATCTCTTATTCCATTATTTGTAAGATCTGTGTATAAAGTTTTAGATCTAATAATATAATATTTTGAAGGGATTAACTTGAATTTGGTTCTACATTTTTTACAATCCAAAATTATTACATTACCAGATCTAGTTTTAGTAAAATCATTTGAATTACATTCTGTGCATTCAAATGTATTTATATTTATAATTTCTGCAGGGGCATTCTTTATAAAATCATCAGACATTTTATCTAGTTCTTCAGGCATTGTATCATTTTTGCTCTTATTGTATTCTGCAGAATGCTTATGCATTCCAGTTTGCTGTCTTATTTTATTCATTGCATTAATTATTTCTTTAAATAGAGTTTCTGGAGTAAGTTCATATATCCATAAACATAAATTACCAGTCGGATCTATATAAATGAAATAATTAGCATTTTCAACATTTTTTACAGAAATATACCCTTCTTTATCTATATGATGATCATAAGTACCATCAGAAAATAATAATTCAGATGAAGCTACGTATCGGCGATTTAACTCTGATTTATGTTGCGCAATATAATATGTATCAAATAATTGGCAGAGGTTATTCAGAGTCATTAAGGATATCTTCCTTTCTCATATTTTCTGTTTCTTCATTTTCGCCGATTTGTTCATCTATATCTTCATATTCAATATTATTATCAGCAGTGATATTATTAAATCTATCATATTCTTGCTGGAATATCTCATCCATATCTTCTATAGACATATTTCCATTAATTTCATCTTCAATATTTTCTCTTAAGAATAATGGAGCATTAACAATACTTAATACTTCAATACTAGGTTCAGGAACAATATGCTTAAATATAATATTCTTAGTAGTTTTAGCTATAGCTTCATAGTATTGCGTTTCTCTAGTTTGTTGTGCACCATTATAAACTTCTGATGCTTTAGATATAAGCTTTGGAATATTACATAGAAATTCAAGATCATTCTTATCTTGTCCAGATAAATAAATATATATACATGGACAAATATCTATAGCTGAAAATGTTTCTGGTAATCTAGAAAGAATTAACTCAATATTATCAGCATAAAACATTTCTCCTCTAGGAGAATCATTAAGTTTAAAACTGATATGCTTATCATAATTATGAGGAACTATATTTTGATATTTAAACTTACCAAAATCTAAAATTCCATAATTAATCATTTCATTAAAATATGTAGATGAGCAATTATTATAAAAATCTTGAGTAAGCATATTTAATATTTCATTAGAAAGAGTATATATTTTTCCATATAAAGCACAATAATCTTCAGGTGTTCCAGAAATTAATGCATAATATCTATTATCAATAATATCAACTTTCTTTTTATCAAATTCTTTTAATTCATCTTCTGTATATTCTTTTTCTTTAGCTGAATGAGAAAGATAAATTTTCATATGAGGAATTTGATTTACAGCTTGAATAAATTCAATCATAGAATAAAAATAATCATGAGAATACGATACTAGAACCATTAAATTGGTTCTAGTATTATAAATAATTTTAGTCATTAATTTACCATCATCAATATTCTCTTTCTTAAAAAGATTATTAATAATATGGAATGGATTCCAATGCGACATATTATAACCTCCTAAATACCAAGATCAAATTTAAGTTGAGGATTCTTTTCTTTAATTTCCTTCATAGGATAATCAACTATTTTAATATCATCAATAGTCATACCATAAAAATCAGTTTTATCTGGATTAATCCATACATGAGGAAGGCATAATACGCCTTTACGTTGATATAATTCCTCAGCCTGAGAAATATGTCTGTCATAAATTTGTACATTGTCTGCAAACCATGTAAATACTCCAGGCTTATATCCTAAATGCCTAGCTACAAGACAAAGCAATACTGCATACTGAGTGCAGTTTATTGATCCAGCAACAAGAAAATCTGAAGATCTCTGTACAAGTACCATATCAAGATAATCAGAATCTTCAGCATGTCTTACATTCCAAATTGTCATAAATGCACATGGTTTTAATCCATGCGGTTCTTTAAAATCTTGTTCTTGCCACAAGGACATTATATGTCTTCTTCCATCTGGATTCTCTTTAATACCATTAATAAGATTATGCATTAAATCATATCTATTAACTGTAGCTCCATATACTTGACCGATAGTTCTGGTATTTTCTACTTCCCATTCATCCCACCAAGTAATATTATACTTATTTTTAAGAACATCAAGATCATTAGACGCATCTTGATAAATCCATAAAAGTTCTCCTATAGCCGATTTCGTTGCTATAGGTCTTAATGTAATGATAGGAAAATGACCCTTAGAAAGATCATAATAGCTAACAACATGATTAATTGAAACTGTATGAGCCGGAATTCCATCTGCATAATGAGGTCTAGGATTATGATCTAAACAACCATTAAGAAGAATTTCTCTAATAATTCTCTTATGCATTTGATCGGCTACAATATCAGTATCAAATTTACAATCACCATATTTCTGTTCAATATCATAATTGTTAAATTCTACAACATGTTCTGACCCATCTGATAAAATATCTATTGCTTTCATTTGTTCCTCCTATAAAAAATAATATATTATAATTAACGACAGGCAGAGAGATTTTTCTCTCTACCTGCCTTATTTTTTACTGCATTTCTTTCTTAATTTTATCCATCAACTTAAAAATGTCATACTGATCAGGATGATCTAAAATATAAAACGTATTATCTATATCATCAGAAATCAGCTTAATATTATCTTCAAAGTTTTCTTTAGCATTCATTAAAGCTGCATAATTCTTCTGTGAGGGGTATTTATTATATCTATCTTCAAGTCTCTTAATCCAGTCATCTTTTAAGTATAATGACGGAACTATAGCACAATACGGTACTCCTTTATAACGAGTATGCATGCAAGCTACAAGAGCTTGTCTTACCTCTGCATGTGAAGAAATAAATACATCATATCCCTGATCAGATAAATTGATAGCTGTTAAAACATACGGCTCTTCCCAATGCTCAATTCTATTACCTCTAAAATCTCTAAACATAGAAGATTCAAGATCAATAGCTGATATGGATTTAGCACAATACGTTGATTTTCCAATGCCCTGATACCCAATTATAATCATACACTAATCCTCCTTATTAATACTAAGTTTAAGCTTCATTATTTTCTAACATTTTATATTCTGGGAGTCCTTCTGCCCATTTATAAATGATAGCCATCCTCTTATCAGTTTTATAAATATTAGTATAGCACCTAATAATTAGTTCTTTTGAGCAATCAACATCCTTTTGAATTTCTGTATCTCTAAACCACGGGTAAGGCAAAGGATTATTAATAAGGATATCTGGACTTACAGATCTAGCAAAATAAATATATGCATTATCCATACCTTCTTCAGTATAATGCCCCTCGCAACAAAACTCTGTTTTATATCCTTTTTTATTGAGTAAAGCTATAGTAGGCGTTATGTTCGGATCAATTTCATAATTCACTCTATTTATTGTGCCACATTCAGGGCATGCAAAACTATATCTATTTTCAACCCAGAAATGCAAATTATCATCACATTCACTATCATATTCCATATTCAATCTAACAATTATCGGATGAAAACACTTTTTACAGAAGAATCCAGAATGTCCTCTCTTAAAAGTTCTACGAATTTCTATGTTATCTTCATTTACATAATATGAAGTATTATTAAATACAGATACCAAATTAACCGCGCTCCCTTCTTAAAAATAAAAATATAGGGAGGAGTAATCCTCCCTATAAAATTAATGTTTAAACTTAGGCTTAATAGGAATATCCATATCTCTAGCTGCTACGCCCTTATATGGATTTGCTGTTCCATATTTCTTGGCATCGATAGCTGCTGCTTTACGTTTAGCTTGATTTACTCTACGCTGTTCAGGATTAAGCTTTTTCTTCTTATCCTTCTTTTTCTTAGCAGTAGTAGAACCTCTATAATTTTCAGAAAAGGTTCTTTCTTTTTCTACATGAATATTGTGTTCAGCATTATTCATGCGAGCTTCAGTGATTTTCTTTTCAAATGCAGGATTATAAAATCCAGCTTCAAGTTTAGAAAGATCAACACTATCAGAAAGAGGCTTATCAATTTCTTTTTCTTTCTTAGCCTGTTCACGAAGAGCAATGTTTCTAAGCCTTCCAGCTTCCTGTTTTGCTTTGAGCTCTTCACGATATTTTGCTCTATCTCTAGCTTTCTGCTCTTTTCTTGCCTTATTGCGAGCGATTTGTTCTTCCCTATTCTTCTTCTTTCTTTCAGCCCTTTCAATTTCAAGCTGACGTTGACGTTCTTCACGCATAAGCTTAGCCTTCTCAGGAGTCCAATCAGGTTCATTCCTATGCTTAATTTCCTCAACTGTAGAATATTGATATCGCGCATCTGTTTCTTTAGCCATAGACATTTTTTGATCTCCATAATCATTTTCATGCTCTATAGCATATTCAACTGCATTATCAAATTCTTTATCATATATATGAGAATATTCAGAATAAAAATTATTATTTTTAACCTCTGTACAATTAGGATTCATAATCGGAATATCGGTCGTATCCTCTTCCGGCAGAGGTTCATCCAAATAATTTAATTCTTCTTCAAGATTTTCTTCTCTTTCCATAATAGACGGATCAAATGTATTTGAGAAGCAATATGGAAGACTATTAACCCAACGTCTAAGCCAAGCCATTCTTTCTCTTATAGGCATATCCAGAGAATCACATCTAATAACAAAGTGAGTTTCCGGATAATACTTAAACTCAGAATCTTTATTGAGAGCATCATAATCCCTAGGATCTTTTTCTGAGCCTTCAAGATACCAAGGATCTGGAAGCGGATAAAGTGCGCATATAGATCTTTGATTGGCATATTTAAACGTAATATATGGAAGTGCTGCTTCGTTATGGTTAAGATTATGACCTTCGCATGATCCTAAAGTTTCATATCCTTTACGATTGAGTTCTGCAATCATAGGTGCGATATTAGGATCAAGCATATACTCAAAATAACTTGTAATTCCACATTGAGTACATTCACATTTATAAATTGGAATCATAGAAATACCATGAGTATCCTCTTTATCAATATTCTGGATATTCATAGTTACAGTAGTTCTAAAAATCATCGTGTTATAACAATGAGGACAAACTAAAGCTCCATATGGTTTTAGTTTACTTACAAAATGCTCATGCTTACTGTAATCCAATCTCTCAATTGGGTACATTATGTGCTTCTTTGCTGAACTCATATTAATTCTCCTTTAACTTTAAAGATTGATAAAAGTACTATATTTCAAGATTCTATCAATAGTATAATATGCAATTCAATTTATATTTACTATAGTACCAGCATCTATTAGCGGATATATTTCTTTAGCTAAATCTAATGATATATTTACACAACCATGAGAACCATTAGTTTCATAAATATCTCCACCAAATTCAGTTCTCCATTCAGCATCATGAATACCATAATTACCATAAAATGGCATCCAATAATTAACACGTCTTACATAATCACTGCCATCTGCTTCATTACCACCAGAAAGATAAGCGCCTTCTTCTTTATATTGAATAGCGTATGTTCCTGTTGGAGTGTCACATACATCTTTATATCCAGAAACAATATCTCCATAAGTTATTAATTCATCATTTTTATAAAGATATAATTTCTGTTCTTCTAAATCTATATCAATCCAATAATTTTTAGATAATGGATCTACATGACGAATAATTTCTTCTTCTGTTTCTTGCTCTTCTATAATTACTGGTTCAATAACTTGAATAGGTCGATTAGAACCATTAAACTCATTTTTTACAGGCATTTCAGTCGCAAGTATATTAGACGATAAAAAATATATTATAATAAATACATCTGCAAGGATTCCAATGATCCATCCTAAAATATCAAAAAACTTTTCCATCTCCTTTAACCCTCTTTTTTTGATATTCAAAAATTCTTTGCTTCCATCTAAACGTTTTATAATTTACAATCTCTTCAGAATATTGTAATTTTAATGTATTAGCACAACAAATAACATCAGAAAATTCTTCTTTTAATTCATCTTTACATTCTTCAATAGTTTTAGGTGTATAACTTTCTTTTCTAATTACTCTAGCACATTTAAGTGCTGCTTTTGCTAATTCAGTTGCTTCTTCAGCTAATTGTTCATATGCCGCAGGTTCTCCTGTTTCAGTAATTATATCAATTTCATTAATTTGTCTTTTTTGCTTATCTGTATATTGTTTCATTATAAATCTCCTTTGAAAAGTTATTAATTATTATTAGGATGTGAGATAATTAATAAAAAATAGCTCCTGAGGCAGCTATGCCTCAGGAGTAAAATAATTATATTAAGCATACTTAATACAAAATTATCAGCATAAGTGATAAAACTGTATGTATTTTATACCACCACCGTATATACGGATTAATGGTAAAGATTCACAATTTACCACACAATGATCAATATACAGCCACAAGATTAAGTCCAGATCCATCATTTAGAGTAGATCCATCATCCAGAAGATCCCCGTTAGAATCTCTCATATACAAGGAATCAAGATATAGCTTAGCTTTAGCTGACGCCCAATCATTTGCTAATGTGGTTAAATCGGTTTGTAACTCTGCTATTCGAGCCTCTACAGTCTTACCATTACTCATATATACGTTGGTTGCTATTGTCTTAGGATAGATAACTTCAACGGAGTTGTTTATCTTTTTCCTAAGCTCTATGTTCTTAGCCATACGCAACCACCGTCCTTATTCATAAATTATATAAATGTACTAGGAGGAGTAATTTCTTACTCCTCCATAGTAACTACAATTTACTATATGAGATATGGTAAATTAGATCTCAAGCATGTACAGAGTATTATCATCTACAGTTGCAGGCATAGAGGATACAAGAACAACTTGCATCTGGCTCTCAAGAGCATCAATGTCTGCCTCTGCCTGTTTCAGGCGAGACCATGCAGTCGTACCAGCAGCAGCGGCTGTATCTGCAGAAGTACCAAGGCCAGCTTCCAGATCATCAATATCAGATTCTGCATTCAGAATACGAGACCATGCGGTCGTACCAGAAGCATTAGCTGTAGCAGTAGCAAGCTTACCAACTTCAGATTCCAGAGCATCTACATCAGTTTCCGCATTCTTAATACGAGCCCATGCGGTTGTACCATTAGCGGCTGCAGTATCGGTAGAACGACCAGCAGAAGCCCAGATATCAGTGTCATCATAGACCTGAATAGCGTCATCAACACCATTAACCTTGATGTAGCCATTGCTGGTACCATCTTCGACCTTAGTAGCTTCAACTGCTTCCAGAGCCTTGATACGGGACCATGCAGTAGTACCATCAGATGCAGCAGTATCAGTAGAGGAGCCAAGGCCAGCTTCCAGAGTGTCAATATCAGATTCTGCATTCTTGATACGGCTCCAGGCTGTAGTGCCAGCAGAATCAGCGTTTGCAGTTGCAACACCAAGGCCAGCTTCCAGAGTGTCAATATCAGATTCTGCATTCTTGATACGAGACCATGCAGTTGTACCAGCAGCAGCACCAGCATCGGTGGACCTACCAGCAGATGCCCAGATATCAGTATCATCATATACTGTGGTATCTACACCATCAAGATACAGATGACCATTAGCTGCAGGATCAGCACCAGTCTTTGTCTTAGAAACGTTTGTACCATTAGCTTCCTGCAGGCTAGTAACTGCAGCTTCAAGCTCTTCAACGTCTGCATGTAGACCAGTAGCAGCAACGCCATCACCAGCACCAGCTGAAGATTCAGCAACAGAAGCCTTACCAACATCAGCCAGCAATGCAGCAAGAGCACCGATAGAATCCTGATGCTGAGTCAGGAATGTATCAATTTCCTTTAGAGTATCAAAGGATTCCTGAAGGGATTCGCCATCACCAAGACCGGTGATCATATCACGAAGAGCAGTAACCTCTGCACTATTGGCTTCATCGCCAGTAGTAATTGCAGTTGCAAGAGCTGCAAGCTCTGCAGCTACGGTTGTAACTGTATCAACACCATTTACAGTCTTGGTATAATCAACAATTGTCGCGTCAGTCTTAGGATAAATCTGATGGAGAACGCCCTCAATTTGTTTTTGGAGCAATACTTTCTTGATTGCCATATTATTTTACCTCCTATTACGTAATAGAATAATTTTAGGTTCGCATTTTCATGCTTACTTCAATGTTTTAATCTGAAGGGGGATTTTCATGGCTCTTAATCTAATTTATTATGTTTTTCTCCATTATAAACAAGAGCTATAGAATCATTAAAATTATTTATAAGCTCTATATTATTATGAGTTTCTATATATCCAATAACATTACCCGTCCTAGTTGTTAGTTTAAAACTTTCAGAATATTCATCATAAAATACATTATAAATTCCATTTTCTATTTCATCTGTATATTCATAATGTACTATGGGAATTGTTCCTATATAATATCCTATAAGATGGTCTTCTATAGATATCATTATAAATGGACCATCGGAATCATAATGTTTTTCTTGAATATCCATACGTCTTATGGCATTTTCATTAGTGGAATAGAAATCATACCACATTCTATTTAATACCCAAGATATAAATATGATAATTACTATAGCAACAATCCAATGTAATATTTTTCTTCTTTTATATCTAGGAATGTACATATAATAGCCTCCCTCCTTTCTTGTAATATTTCATATGCGTTATTTTAATGTGCAAATATATTATACGATAAAAAATAATATTTGTCAATATATTACCCATAGGGATTGCTCCCTATGGGTAATAAATATATAAGCAACACGCAACGAAAGGAGAATTAAATATGAACTTGAATTACTATATTGTTAGAATAATATTAAATTATCATTATCTTCACTGGTAGAAGATTCAGATATTGGAT
>AUXO016403157.1_pt1 | contig 16729 bp, 17 predicted proteins | sample 768731 | NCBI WGS metagenome assembly AUXO01 (sample SAMN02715735, study PRJNA202380) | gut metagenome | biome: sheep rumen | host: Ovis aries | place: New Zealand: Palmerston North
CAATTGCTTTGTAAAATCAAAATGCTGACTTCTTAGTGTTAAAATATATTTACGAGGTCATTTTTAATCTTTTCCTAAATTATAGCAAAAGTCTGCCATCCAGCAAAAATATGCTAACGCTAAAGCAGCAGCAGTACCTATGGCATCACCTCCGTTTATAGTATTCATTTCTTCGTAAGAAAGATTTCTTATATTATTTATATTTTCCATTCTGTATATGATTTTAATTGTTATTATTTTCCTTGTTGTGTTCCTACATAATAGAAACCTACTCCAATTAAACCACCAAGTGCAAAACAAAGAGCTGCTTCACCCCAGTGCCATTCGCCACCAGCATACGTATTCACTAATTCTTCCGGATTAAGATTTGTGATCATTTTGTTCTTATTCATAAATATTAATTATTAAAAGTTTTATATTAAGTGAGTTTTTATAGGAAATATTAACAATAGGTTGTTCCCATGGGTTTCTTTGCTGAGATTAAACCCAAAGTTTGCCAGGATGAAGTATACTTTCAATAATCTGGCTTAGAGTAAGTTTCCAAGTCCCACCATATACTTGTTTCAACTCTGATTTTGAGAGGTTTTCAATATTTGTCTTTTTCATGTCGTATTTTTTTATGATTTAATTTAGTTATTTCAAAATTTCTTGAGGAAATTCTATAGGTGGTATATTATAACAACAAACCTTGACGTCAATTTTATATTTCTCTAAGATTGAAATGTTATTACTGCCACCATTTACTAGCATGTTTTCCTTATGGGTAAGAGATACTAAGCCCATTTTTTTTAATGTTTTCATAATTGTAATTTTGTTTTTATATTTTAAAAAAGATTTTTTATAGCTTTATTTTCCGATTAGCCCTGTTACAAATCCTTTAATAAACTTATATAATTTATTTCCTAAGACAGGACCTATTAGGATCAAACCACCATCAGTTTTTGTTAATTAACTACTATTAAGTTCTTGATAACAATTATTCATTTTCATATTATTTAATTTGTAAAGATTTAATTTTTCACGATATATAGTACCTGCTAGTTGTCCTAGATTATAGGCACCACCATCTATTTATTAATATCACGCAATAGTTTCACAAACATAAAAACAATAATTAAAAATCCTACACCCATTTCAAGAATATAGGGTGTTGACATAAATTTGTTGTTGTTTGCACTTATAATCAAAATTACTACGAATATATATAATATATATGTTGGAATATTAAAGATCTTCTTCATTTCTAGCACAATATATCAACTTGTTTTATAATGGAAAATCCATTGGTGGTATATTCCAGATACAATAGATTGGTCCATGTGGTTGTTTTAAAATATCACTTATACTTGATGCTTCTTTTGAAGCACCACCATTTGTGTTTTGGTTCTCTTTTTGGGTGAGAGAAACGAGACCCATCTGTTTTAATGTTTTCATATTTTTTTGTTTAAAGTTTATAATCTTTTTTCTTTTTCTAATGCAAAGACAATGCATTGAGATTCTATAATTCCTCAAAGTGTGTGTTGTGATTAGATATCTTCATCTGTGATTGAAAATATTTGAATAGACTTATATTATTTTGTTGACAGTTGGAACAGGAATAGGAAATTCAATAGGTGGAATATTATAGCAGCACCACTTATCGATTATTTCTATATTTTTCACTACTTTGATAGTACCACCATTTGTGTTTTGGTTCTCTTTTTGGGTGAGAGAAACGAGACCCATCTGTTTTAATGTTTTCATATTTTTTTTGTTTAAAGTTTATATTCTTTTTCTTTTCTAATGCAAAAATATTGTTGTTCTGTGCATGCACCTTGCACTTTAATATTTTTATTCTATATTTTTTTCTCCTGCAAAATGATATTTGATAAACAGGCTGATCATATGCTTCCATTCCAGCTGGGTCAGTTTACAACGATTTGAGATGCTTTTTAATCCACGATTCAAGTAACGTTCTGTAGCACAGCCACCTCCGCAGAGGAATCGGCACCAGCAGTTTTGACAATTGTCTAATTCTGAAAGCTTTTGTACACCAAATTCATGGCATTTGTCCTTATCAATGCCATCCTCGATATTCCCACAGCGGGTTTCTGCAAATGGCAGTAGATTCTGGCAAGGGTAATAGTTTCCTTTCTCATCTATGATAAACTCACCATGGCCAGCTTCACATCCTGAAACATTGATATGTTGATTCTGAAGGTAAGCCCATTTTAGGCGGAAGTCAGTCTGGTAGATAATTTCTTGGCGAAGTAATTTGTCGAGATAATAATCTTCTATTCGTGCAAGTTCTTTATCCAATCGTTCCAAATCGTTGTCTGTGAATTGGGTTTTTTCTGCTTCTTTGGTTGATGATGGAACTGTAAAAGCATAAGCGAAAGTTGCTTTCTGCTGTTCAAAAAAGTCGAAGACTTCCACTAAGTTCCGGGTTTGGGGGCTAAAGGTGGCACGGAGGTTGAATTTTACTTGATAGTCTCTCAAAAGTTGCATACCTTTTATTATACGGTCGAAGGTGCCATGTCCATTGTGGAAAATACGATTTTCATCATTAATAGTCTTAGGACCGTCTATGCTGACAGTTACTACGAAATCTTCTATATGCATGAACTTCAGTAAGTCGGGATCGTCAAGTAGGGTAGCGTTGGTATTGAGCATGAAGCTCACGGTGTGATTGTATTTCTTCATAATATCTCTGGCCATTGGTACTACAGCTTTTATAAAGGGCTTATGAAGTAATGGTTCACCACCAAAAAAATAAATAGAGAACTTTTCCACCTGAGGATTTTCCTTGACAATTCCTTCAATAGCTTTTTGAGCTACAGATAAAGGCATAACGCTCATTTTGTCTTTTTGGGTAGAAGCAAAACAGTATTTGCAAGCCATATTGCAACCATGTGTAGTATTGAGGGTTATCATCATTTGTTTTGGAGCTTCCAACTTTCTTTCCAATGCTGGTTTACATTTCTGTTCACGCAGTGTTGTAATAGTTTGTGTCAGTTGTTCTGCTACTTCCGTTTTCATTTTATTCGTATGAACAGAAAAATATTTTTTCAATTCAGGATTAACAATCTCCATTACATCATGTACACCTGTAAGGAAGACGTAGTCACGGTTGTCGATATTAAATATTTGATAGTTTTCTGTCCCAATATAGTTTTTAGTTATTGTATTCATAATAATTGATTTCAAATGAATTTGGAGTACTCAATTTAAAAATTAGAATTCGAGTTTGCCGTCCTTATAGAAGTTCAGCAAGTTACTGGTGTAAAGATATTCGTATTCAGCTTGTGCCAATTTACTCTCAGCCTGCAGATAATTATTTTTGCTTTCGTTGAATTCGGTCATGGTTGCTTTACCATTTTCATATTTCACCTGCATCAACTTAAAGGCTTCCCTACTGCTGGCTAGTGCAGTTTGGCAACTTTGGTATTTACTATGTGCATTTTCTGCATTATAGTAAGCCTGTTGTATCTCTTTGTATAGATTTTTACGCACATTATCAAGTATAAGTTGCTGATTGTTATAAGCTATGTGCGCTTTCTTGATGTTATTACGTGTTTCATAGCGATTAAAAATGGGGATGACCAAACTTAGCTCTAGTGTTTCGTTTAAATTATGATTCAACTGTTTAAAGAATGAATCTGCACTATAGCCTGAAGTCTTGTAATAGTTACTTCCGATACCAGCAGCTAATGACAACTGAGGATATTTGGCAGATTTGGCGATATCAATATTTCGTTCTGCACTATTAAGTCGGTATTGTTCAGCCATTATTTCAGGACGATTTGACAATGCTTCGTTGTAAACTGTAATAGGACTTGCCAAAGTGATGTTTTCAACGGTTTTAGACGGTCTGATGATACTAAATCCTTCTGGTGAATCAAGTTCCAAGAGTTGTGCTAATGATAAATAAGCCATTTTCAAGGTATTCATACTTTGAGTATATTCCAGTTCACTGTTAGCTTGAGTCGCTTTTTGTTGCATCAGTTCAGCTTCACTACTTTTGCCACGCTTTACCATTATCTCCAATCGGTGTACTTGTTGACTGTCTACTTCTATCTGTCTTTTGGCAACGTCGACAATTTCCATATTATAGAGTATTTCTACATAGGCCTGTGCTACGGCAACTCGGATATCGTCTTTTATTTTCAGCAAATCTGCAGTGGCAGCAAAGAGGTTCAACTTACTCTGGTTGATGGTATTTTTGGTTTTATAACCATTAAACAAAGGGAGTGAACTCGATAAGCCAAATTGTGTTTGGTTAGTATTTTGGTTAGTATATGTATTGTCCGCAGTAAGTCCACGTCCAAAGGCAAAGTCTTGAACGATTTGAGCATTGAGATTGGGCAATCTGCCGTTTTTGGCAGTATTCAGATCGATTTCACTTTGTTGGCGAGCATATTCTTTCTGTTTCACCTGAATGTTATGTTCTAATGCATAGGTGATACACTGCTTGAGTGACCAGGAATCAGCTTTTGATTGTAATGAGATCAGACTTGTCAGTACGAGTAATAAACTGATATATTTTGTTTTCATCATGATATTTTTATAAAGAGGCATGAATTTCGTTTCCAATATGAATTTCAATTTGGATGGGAATCGTTTTTTCATAATAGAATGAGCCTAATGTTCTACTATATTTGATATCTGCACCACAGTCCTCGAGCCATTCTATTATATTGTACAGCTGTCTTCTGCTGATATGAAGTGATTCGGCAAATTCGTTTGGGGTGCCAGTACTTTTGTTCGTTACCAATTTATGAAATTTCTTAAGTCTATATAATTCTGATACAGTCATAATTGTATATATGTTTTGCTGGTTAGTCTATTTCGTTGAATTGTTCTTTCCAAAGTTTACTGTATAATCCACCTTGAGTCAATAGCTTTTCGTGATTACCATTTTCTATAATATGTCCGTGATCCAATACATAGATCTGGTCGGCATTCTTAATGGTGCTCAAACGATGTGCGATGATGATGATCGTCTTACCTTGTTTTGTAAGATTATTCAAGGCTTTCTTTACGTATTGTTCAGAGAGAGAATCGAGTGAAGAGGTTGCTTCATCAAAGATGAGAATATCTGGCTCTTTGTAAAGTGCTCTTGCAATTGCTACACGTTGGCGTTCTCCGCCAGAGAGAGAAGCACCGTGTTCACCTATCTGGGTCTGTATGCCTTGTGGTAAATTTTTGATAAAGGTCTCCAGACCTAATTGGGAGATGAGGTCGTTAACGCGTTTAATATCGGGTTCCAAATCACCAATGGCGATGTTTTCGAGTAAATTACCCTGGAAAAGCTCTATCTGTTGTGGCACAGTACCTATGCGAGCTCTTAAACTACTGTTCTTAATTTGTGAGATATCATAGTTACCTATACGGATAATACCACTATTAATAGAGTAGATATGCTGAAGAATAGAGATCAGTGTGGTTTTACCAGAACCACTCTCACCTACGATAGCTGTAGTTTCTCCCTTTTTGATGATCATATTTAGGTCTTCGAATACATCCTTGCGAGAACCATAGCGAAAGGCTACATGTTCAAAGGTAATATCACCCAACATAGATTCATCAATATTCATTTTGTCGCTTTCATCTTGCTCGCATTCCAAATCCAAAATCTGAAACAAACGGTCTGCTGCTATCATGGCATCCTGAATGGTTGAGTTGGAAGTGATAAGGCTCTGGATAGGACTTAGTACGTAGCCTATTAATGAGTAAAACATCATCAGTGTACCAGGGGTAATGCTTTTGTCGATAACCTGAGTACTACCCACCCATAATACTGCAATGATGATACCGGTCGATACAAAATCGATTCCATTATTGATAATGATAGCGCCAAATGCACTGTGATAGGTACTACGAAGTAAACGAACAAATCGATTCTCTGTTTTCAGATTAGAGTAATCTTCAATGCCAAAACGCTTAATCGTAATAATGGAGTTGAGTGATTCGACCAATTGTGATTCCAAGTCTGCACTACGCTCCATGATGCTACGCAGATATTTCTTGTTCAGTTTGTTGAATATCCAGAATAGGGTGAAAAAGAGTGGAGCAGAGATCAAGGTTACCAAAGTAAGTTCCCATGAATAGACAAACATTACGATTACGGAGAAAATTAGAATCATTATGTTTACCGCCAAGTCGATAGATACATTATTAATGAAGTTTCTGATTTTAACGGCATCGTTGACTCGTGAAATAATTTCGCCGACACGCATGGTATCAAAGAATTGTTGTGGTAAGGTGAGGATATGTTTATAATAGCCCAGGATGAGTGAAGCATCAATACGCTGACCTGTTTTCAGAGCAAGGATGCTCTTCATGGAACCGATAAAAACCTTTAATACGATAATAAGCAACATGATGATACTCATCATATTTAGTAGGTTGGTATTTTCATCGACCAGTACATAGTCGGTTATCTTGCCAATATATACAGAGGTAGATAAACCTAAGATACTAAAGATTAATGCACCAAACAGGGCTTGAAACATGACGCTCTTATGTGGAGCTAGCAAACTAAAGAATTTTTGAGTAAGACTCTGCTTCATGTTTCCCTGTACGAAAGTTTCATTTTTCTCCATAATAACCAAGATACCTGTCCACATGGCAGTAAACTGCTCGTAATTTACTTTGTGCAATTCTCCATCGCCTGGATCCATATAGGTAATGTGGCTATCAGTAACTTTGTAGATGACGACATAATGGAGTAAAACCTTATTAACTATAACGTGTGCTATAGCGGGGAGGGGAATTATCTTGAGAGCTTCCAATTTGGCCTTTACACCTTTAGCAGTCAAGCCTAGTTTACTGGCTGCTTCTATGAGTCCCAAGATGTTCGTTCCTTTTTTATCGGTATAAGCATATTGACGAATGCGAGCAATAGGGTAGTTCAAGCCGTAGTGAGCACAAATTGATGCTAGTGAAGCAGCTCCGCAATCGGTAATATCTTGTTGTTTAATTTTGATATTCTTTGTCATTTTCGCAATAGTTTATTAATGAGATGATAGGGTAGAATTTATTTGGTATTGGGTTGGGTTAACCCATTCGTCGATGTTCTTGTAGAGTAAATCAAATAATGATTGTTTGGTGACTACAAAGTGGGCTACAGCTGTCATACCTTTTTTTAGGTAACCTTTTCGCTTGGTTCTACTATGGACGAGATAATTTCGTGAGAGTTTGACTTTAACTTTATAATAATAATTGCCTTCTGAATCAGAAAGATAGTCGGATGAAACATTACTTAGAGTTCCGTCGATGGTTCCCCATTCATTATAGTTGAATGATTCTATTTGAATTTTAACATTCATGCCTTCATGGATGAAAGCGATATCGCGTGGTTTTACATACGATTCCAAATAAAGAGAATTATTTGGACTGACTACTGCAATATTGCTACCAACTTGGAGCATGGTACCTTTATAAATACCACTGAATTGTTCTAATGTACCACTAACAGGACTCTTTACGATATATAAATCCTTATTATCGTCTGTAGCATGGATGTTACTTTTCATTTCAGCCTTCTCATTCTTCAGATTGTTAAAATCTGTCTGCCATTTACTCTCTTGGTTTCGAATTAAGGTTTCAAGTTCATTTTTCTTATTTATATATTGATAGTAGTAAGTATTGTATTCTTCTTCACTGATTACCTTCTGATCATACAAGGCCTTGTTTCGCTTCCATTCCGTTTGGTATTGAGAAATTTCTGCATGGAGTTGTTGCTGCTGTGATATATAACTTATATATTCCTGATGTCGTGCAGGTGAAGCAAAAGTGGTAGGTTTTTGTCCCCGAGCCAAAATAGCTAAATCTGCCATCTGCTGTTGCATATCACATAATTGACTTTCTTGCGAAGCCAGTTTGGATTCTGAAGTGTTAGTACGAAACTTCAGTATGCAGTCTCCTTTTTCTAGGTATTGACCTTCATGTGCACATACTTCATCAACTATCTCAGAAATGGGAGCCGTGATGATACTACGCTCGGCCTTAGGTCGGATGGTTCCTGATCCCTGAACAGTAATATCTACATAAATAAAGGGAAGAGCTACTAAGGCGAGGGTTACAGCAAGCATAACTACGATATAAATAATTTGTGATTTGGTAGTGTGCTTGTAAATGTACGTTTCAATGCTGTCTTTGATGTAATCATCAGGGAGCAACTTGTTTTTGTTTTCCATATTTACTTTTGGAATTTTATGATTTTCATTGTTTTCAACTTTGATGCTGCAAAATTGTGGATAATTATGGTAATTATCAAAAAAAATCGGTTGCATTAAAGTTGCAAATTAAGGTAATTTGGTTATGCATTTTATGCAACTGCAATAGATACGTATTATATACGTATGTGTCTTATTTAATCGAAAGGGACAATACTAAAAAAGTATTGCCCTAGAAAAATGTATCTAATTTTCGAAAGTGAGCTCTTCTTTAATCGATGAATTCAACAAACTCATTGGCTAACTCATTTCCTTGTGATACAACAGAAATAGTATAGCTTCCAGCTATAAACAAGTCAAATGATAATTCTGTTGTAGGGTCAGCCTGTCCTTCATAGCTGTCAATTAATACACCGTCAAGATAAATCAGAACGGAAACATCTTCAATATTTTCATAGAAAGAAATATTAGCTATTCTGCTATTTTCATCTATATTTATAACAGATTTAGGAGTCGTTTTTTTAGGAGCTTTTCGCTTCATTGGCGGTGTTAAAGGTTTACCTGCAGAAATAGGGAGAGTGCCTACTGCTATTGTCACTACTAACATTGCCACCATTACTTTCATAGATTTTTTTTTCATTGCATTTTAATTTTTAAGGTTTACAAATTATTTAATTATTCGAATGAGTAATTTTTTATTTCGATGGCAAATATAGAGCAGAGATTATAGAAAAGCAAATTTTAGCGTAACATTTTTTATTTCAGATTTGCATGGTGTTTTGAGCGTAAATACCTATAAGAGAGGCGGTTGCAAAAAATGCAACCGCCTCTCTTATACTATTTTGCAACCAGTAGATGCTTTATTGAGCTATTAATTTGGCTTTTATTCGGGTTCGATTACTTTTGATTGTACTCTTACTAATGGCAAGAATACGTTCAACATCCTGATCATCTTTTCCCATGTGATAGAGTATTTCAAAAAATTTATATCGAGGTGATAAGTCGTCATAATCATTTTCTAGATGATTAACAAAAGGAAGATCTTTTACCTTATAGTATTCTATGAAATGTATAAAGTCACTTTTATTCCATCGAATTACGGTTTCGCCAGATTCTATTTGTTCAAACAACTTTTGACCTTCATACAGTATTCTTGATTGCTTTTCTTGTAATTCAGAAATTTTATTTTTAAGTTCTTTTATTTCATGATCAGATTTCTCTTTAGACCCTTTTAAGGCATTAATTTTTTCATTATAGATATTGATTAGAAGTTGAGATTGTAATACATTTTTTTTGTCTTTACTCGATTTGTATTTTTTAAGAGTATATTGTATCAAAAGCAAGAGTAAGCCGACACTAACGAAATAGATGATATTTAATATTTCCTGTTGATATTTCTGGGATAATATTTCATGGTCGTATTTGGCTTGAATTTGGTATATTTCATTCATTTTATCTTTTGCCGTATTTTTATCTTTTAATTGTTCCATCTTGCGCATAAGCTCATAGGCCGTTTGATAATCATGTTGCTGTGCTTTCATTTCGGCAGCTGATTGATACAGTTCAATCTTATGGTCATCAGTTGTAATATTCATACCTTTTGCCATAGTTTGATTGGCGAGATCATTTTTTCCTTCAGACATATAGATACTTGCCAGCTCATTATATGCGTTGGCTAAAGGTTTAATAGCAAGTGATTTATGCAGGTAATACTTAGCCTTTTGTCTGTCTTTCTTTTTATAGAGTAAAGATATATTATAGTAGAAATAGGCTTGATCTTCTTGATCAACAAAATTTATGTAAGGTTCACTCTTCCGGACATAGTATTCGGAAGAATCTAATTTATGGATATACTCATAGTCCCCGCTGAGACTATTCATGGTATATGCTATCCAGTCATACTTACCCAATGCAGTTGTTATTTTCAAGCTTTTAAGATCATATTGCAGTGCGAGGGTGTAATTGCCTGTTGATCGATTGGCATAGGCAAGTAAATCGTATATTTTGTATTGTAGTGATTTGTTATCTGTTTTTTCTGCATGGTATTCAGCTTCCTTTCCGTTATATACAGCTTCCGTGTAATCGCCATCATAATAATGGCAGGCTCCTTTATAATAATAAGCCTCTGAAAGTCTATTATCGTCTTTCTCTTTTTGATAGTAGTTTATACTGTAATTTATCAGTGTGTCAGATAATAGTGGAATGTTTTTGAGATAATCTGTCCTTGTTTTCAACAGATTATAGAAAGCACGGTCGCCTTCATCTTTGAGATCAGAGGTAAAGATTGTTTGTAATTCCTGGAATGCAGAATCAGTTTTCTCTTGATTTAAAAGATTATCAATTGTATTGAGTTTTTCTGATATGTTACTATTGCATGAGGTTAATCCGAGAATAACCAATATAATCAAGTGTATGTATTTCATGAGCATTGATATTTACTTTGCTACTTCTTGTCGTCGTATAAACTGATGCTGCTTATTGGAGAGCAGCATCGAGTTTTTCTTTGAATTTTTCGTCTGATGGTCTGAACGCATCTGCATCGTTTATTGTTCCATCGGCATTGATGAGTAGAAAGCGTGGTATTGACATTACACCGAATGTTTTTGATATCATCTTATTTTCTTCAGCATTGGCTATGAATTGTGGCCATTGAAGTTTCTCTTTGGCAATTCTGTTTTTCCATGCCTTCATGTTTTCATCAAGACTGATGCTGATAAATTCAACCTTGTTGTTTCCTTGATATTCCTCTATGTGCTTGGCGAGTTTAGGAATCTCCATGGCACATGGTCCGCACCATGTGGCCCATAAATCGATATATACCAATTTGCCTTTGAATTCACTCAAGTGATGTTTGTTTCCTTCAGCATCAGAGAAAGTGATATCCGGACATTTCATACCTGCTTTCGTCTTTTTCTTGGCATCAACAATATATTGAAACCGTTCGATGATAGAAGGGTCTACTTTTTCCTTAGCTACCTGCCAGAAAGCGTCTATATTGAAAGGTGTGGTTGTGCCCAACATATTGTTGATGATACCTTCCATGAGTAAATCGCGAATCTTCTTGTTGGTTACATACTTGTCAACCGTGTTGATATACCCGATGCCGTAGTTTTCGGCAGACATATCCTTCGTTATTCGTTCTGGGAAATGAGCATAGATAAATGATGTTATAAGGTCATTGCTGAGGCTCAGAGTATCGTTAGGGTCAATCTCTGCTACAAGCTGCATCACTCTGTTGTCTTCTCTTGGGTCACGATGGGTTAAGTAATCCTCATTTTCAAGGAGCGAGAGTCGATTTTTCAGATATGCCTTTTCGATGTCTACCAAGTTTTGCTCAACATCCTCCTTATTCTTGAGTTTTTTAGCCAAAATGACCAATCGCTTATATTGCTCATCAAGCTTATTTGAAGCTTCTGTGCTCTTTTTCTTGATATCTGCAGGACTTGTTTCCTCATTATAATCCATCACTGGTGAGAATTTTGTATATTCGGTAAATAGTTCTGCCATATCAGCATTAGCCCCAGACAGTTTTCCTATCACTTTGCCCGTTTTGTTACGTTCCAGTTTTAGTTTTTGTGTCTTTTTAGGTTCACACACCATTACATACATGGTTCCATCTTGCAGTATTAGCGTTGTATTCGCCTTTTCTTTTATGGTATTGCAGCTATATGTAGCCACTCCCTTTGCATTGAAGGCTAATTGGGTGTATTCGCCATTAGGTGTTGTAAACAAATGATGGCTTGTTATTGTGGTATCTGCTGTCTCAACAATGATTTGTTGGGCATTTACAGGCAGAATCATCATCATGCCTGTAAATGCCAATATACTTTTCAGTTTCGTATTCATTCTCGTTTTATAAATGCTGTTTCAATATTTCTTTGATTTCCTCTACGCTTTGTGGTGATTTCATCACCTTTCCGTTGGGAGCAATCAATACAAAATAAGGTACACCGTTTCCTATTTGATATTTAGTAAACAGATCTTTGTATCCTTGATTTGTGGTGCGATACTGTTGCCATATCTGTGGATGTTTGGCCATAGCTTTTCGCCATGCTTCTTCCTTCACGTCAATGGAAAGATCTATGATAGTAAAGTTATCTTGGTATGCTTTGCCGATAGCTTCCAATTTAGGGAAGGCTGCAAGACATTGTCCACACCAGCTTGCCCAAAAGTCAATAAGAACAAATTTTCCATTCTGTGGCACGACATCTTTGAGATGAGTAATCTTGTTGTTCGTGTCGTATATTTCCAGATCTATCAGCTTTGCTCCTACAGTAGTTTTCCTGGCAAATTCCACACGCCATTTGAATTCTTCAAAACGAGAAGGGTCATCTGGTACAGCTTTTATGGCCTGAGCCAAACGTTCCACTTCAGTTTTTTGCAAACCATATCCACGTTTCAGCATATTATTTACGAGCATGGCAGAAACAATAGATGTGGGATGTGTCTGAATGAATGACCACGATAAAGTATCGTTATTCAGCCATTCTCCCATGGCCTGTAGCTCGTCAAAATCACTTTGTATTTGCGTTCCGTGTATTTTCAGATCCTTGTCAACTGTAATCTCGTCATTTGAAATGAACATATCAATATAGTTCCAATGAATAGAATCATCAGGCCAATGATTTTGAGCTACCAAATCAAGATTATTGGTAGTCAACATGCCCTTAACAGGTCGTTTTACGCTTCCTTTCAGCGTAAAATGGCCGTTTTTTACTACAGTTGTAGCACACTCTGTGATAGAGTCTTCATTCTCGCCAATACCAACTACTGTTCCATCGGGTAGTGAGGGAACATATCCTTGGATAACAAAGCCCTTTTGGGCGTAGCTGCTAATCGTTAATGTAGCAAGTAGCAGTAATAATATTTTCTTCATACTTATTTTATATAACCTAATTCTGTGATGATTTGTTTCATCAGTTTATATTTGCTGATGATATCAGGATACTCTGTATAATTTTCTTCTACTTCTTCTAACGTAGTATTCATAGCCAAGTTAATAAACGCTTTTACGTCCTCGTCAAGAGTAGGGTAGGCAGTCCACCATACTCCCCAGATGTCCTGATGGGGTGCGATAAAACTCTTGGCATTTTGCAGAGGCATACCATCTTCTTCGCCCTCAACCCATCCTTCCATCCATACGCCATAGTACTTCTTACCATAGCTTGTGAACGCATTGAAGGTTTCTATAGTTTGATGTGAGATGATGTTGGCCAAGATTTCGATGATCAACTCTTTGGAGTAATCGTTTTTCTCGCTTTCACCCATTTCTGTTATAGCACTCATGGCTATGGCAGTAGCTCTGACACCCACGACAAACGATGGATTTGTGATTCCATCGTCAGGCTCCCGTAGTTGGCCATCTTCATACTTGAAGTGGTTGATGTTATTGACAAGAAGGAAAGAGAAGGGACGCAATTTCTTTCCTAAATGTGGAAGAAGATACTGCTCTACAAATTGTATTGCAAGGTGCTTTTCTTCTATTGTCGTAAGATAATCATACGTGTAAGCATTGTTATTCTCAGAAGCTGTCATCATATATCCTATATCGAGCAGTTCGCCTGTATTTAAGGTGTCATTGAAAAGCAGATAACAGCTGTTTTTAGAATAGAATTCCTTACGTAGCAAACTCTCTTCGTCATCGGCATTATCATCGGTGATAAATGGATTTGTATCAGCGTTGCTAGGCTGTAACGGGTCTTCACTCTCGCAGGCTGTGAAACACATGGCAGCAGCAAAAATCCATATTGTAGCTAATATTTTATTCATAAACTTTTTCCTTTATAGAGTTATGGTGGTGTATGTACGTTCTCCACGAGTATTCTGTGGCATTCCAACGTTATAGTCTATAACGCTTTGTGGCAGTGGCAATACCCATCCCCAGTCGTCAGCCGAAAGCTTGAATGTACACATAGATTTAATCACATCCGATTGACGATCTTCATAATAATAATAGTGATGAGTGATTTCCGTCTTCTGCTGATATTTTGTATTTACGGCATAGCGGCGAAGGTCAAACCAGCGGTGACCTTCGAGTAACAGTTCTCGTTCACGTTCATCTCTGATATCTTCTATCAGCTTGTTGCCTGTAGAAGTAATTTCGTAATCAGCTCCATCGGTGAAGCGATATTTTCTAAGGGTGTTCACCGCGTTGCGTGCTTCTGTTTCTTTGCCCATGTAAGCCATAGCCTCAGCAAGGTTTAGATAAGCCTCACTGCTTCGGAAGAAGTTTTTATCGCTGACATCATTGAGTTGTTTCTGCAAACCGTAATAATAGCCCTTGAAATAATAGTTCACATCATCTTCTGATATTTTCTCTTCGCCGTCTTCTGTTTTTAAGGCATTGGTATTGGCAGGATGTTTCTTGTAGCCATGGAATTTGCCATTTGTCCAGATATACTGAGTTTTGCGCAAATCGTCATCACCATACATGTCATAAATATGCTGACTGATAGTAAATGATTTCGCTTCATTCATAGTATATTCCATAACACTATTGCTACCCATGCTGAATATAAGCTCTGGCGAGGTCTGTGAGATGATACCTGATGTATGACTCATGACTTTAAGATTAGCCAATGAAGGATGCTCGTTAATGGTCTTTTGAGCGTATTCAGCAGCTTTCTCCCAGTTTTGCATGTAAAGATATACTCGGCTTAAAAGCAAATGTACGGCAGTAGTGCTGGCACGATATTTGGAAGTCTGTGTACCATATTCTTCCAGTTCCTTTTCAGACGAGAGCAGGTCGCTGAGAATCAGGTCATAACATTCCTGCACCGTATTGCGACTGAAAAATCGGTCTTCCACCTCCTGAGAGGTTTTGATAGGTACAGCTAAGTCTGTGGAAGCTGTTGCGGGGTCGTATGCTTTTCCATAGAAATTGGTAAGCATAAAGTAGTAGTATGCTCTCAGGAAGTGAGCCTCTCCACATACCTTGAGCTTGCCTTTACGCTGATCTTCTGTGTTGTCGTCCAATGCCTTTGCACTCTCTATTACATTGTTGGCCACATTGATAAGTCTGTAGTATTCAGCCCAACTGTCATTTTCTTTGTTAAATCCAGTGTATGTATCATTCTGTCCACTACGTGCCTGCCATGTATAATAACCAAACACACGTTCTTTACCGTCATATTCCATGCTTCCTTTTTCGTGACTTGGACCATCGTATTCGTCAAGTTCGTCGGCCAGGAAATGAATAAAGTATTGATTATCGTTTGTTATACTCAGCAAATCAGCAGATATGATGTTCTGATAGCAAGAACCTATCAGCAGTTCGTCAAGATCTCGCCATGATCGCACATAGTCTGTGTCTTGAGAATATTCTTTCAGAAAGTCGCCACATGAAGTCAATAGCAGAAGGGCAAGTGGAATAATACCAGTTGCCATAATCTTCTTTCTTATATTTTTATTTATCTTTATCATTTTTTTATCTATTCTACGTATTAGAACTGAATGTTCACACCGATGGTGTAATATGGGGTATCGCTTAATTGTACTTCGGCAAATCCACTCTGTGTTGGTGTTTGTCCCTTTAGCTTACTGTTACACCAGGTATAAAGGTTGTTTCCTGTGAGCGTTATTGCCAGGCGTTGCAGACCATAGTTGAGGAGTACTTTTACGGGTACTTCGTAGGTAAGACTAAGACTCGTAAGTCTCAGATAATCAGCGTTTACTACGCGTACGTTACTGTAATCGTACATACTCCACGCATCCTTTCCGAACGGTACGCCCTGATAGAAACTCTTCTCTGACCAGTGTGTAGTATAGTCATAGAATCCATATTGATCATGGCTCATGATAGAAGGAATATTGGTGAATTTCTCATCACCAGGTTTCATCCAGCGATTGAGCAAAGCCCTATTCAAGTTATTTTCAGGATAAGTATATCCAGGACCGAGGTTTGTTCCTGTACCTTGGTTAAACAAATGGAATAAGCGCACTTTATTGCCGAGAGAGTAATCCATAAAGATACCCAGACGCCAGTCTTTGTAGGTGAGCGTAGAACTCAAACTGCCAGTTATATCAGGATCTCTTTTTCCACTCAGTTCAAGTACACGTGTAGCGGTTTCATATTTGCTGAGTCCAATCAGTTCATCTTGTCGATCTTTCCAGTCATCAAAGGTAGGACCACCATTTTCAGGATTCAATCCTGCAAAGCGATAGGAGTAAAACACTCCTATAGGTTCACCGTTTACAATGGCTGTACCATTCAGGTAATCGTTTATGTCATAGGCATCCTCTCCGGGAGCAGTGTTCATCTTGTTCATCACCTTAGACAAAGTAGCAGACACCATCCAGTTCCAGTCTGTATTTTGAACAGGTGTTGCTGTGATTGCAAAGTTGTAACCCTTATTGATAATCTGTCCAGAGTTTACGACATAAGAAGTAAAACCATTCACATCCGAGATGGTTTTGTTCATGAATGCGTCATTGGTCTTTTTATAATAATATTCTGCAGACAGCAGCAAGCGACTGTTGAAAAATGCTCCCTCGATACCCATATTGAAAGATTGCGTCTTTTCCCATTTCAGGTCAGGGTTGGCAAACTTATCTACAGTAGAAACCATCTC
>AUXO017686274.1_pt1 | contig 16724 bp, 3 predicted proteins | sample 768731 | NCBI WGS metagenome assembly AUXO01 (sample SAMN02715735, study PRJNA202380) | gut metagenome | biome: sheep rumen | host: Ovis aries | place: New Zealand: Palmerston North
GGAGAGATGTCTGCACCTGTAGCATACTGAGGTGCAGTGTAGTTAAGCACACTAGTGAACATTGAGTTAGCTACAATGAACTGCTGGCTGTCAAACATTCCTTCTTGTACCTGATGTCCTACTTGAGTGTCATCATTGTCATATCCATACCAAGTTGTGCCTGCAAACATATAGTCTCCATAGTACAGTTTCTTGTTGTTCTTGAATGTGTCTGGAGCAATTCTCACATTCCTTGGCACAATGTTGTTTGCCCACAGCAAGTATGAGTCAGTCATGTTCTCAAGAGGCTTGAATGTGTCAATGTCAAACAAGTCACCCATCACTGTCACTTCTCCAACTTTGCCTGACCAAGAGTATGGGAAGAGTTGTGGATTCTTGTAGAACATGCCTTCTATTGAAGTGAATGTGCTTGCATCCTGGAACATCATTGGACTCACTTTACCTGGGATACCGGTGTAAAGGTTGCCTTCTGGATAGTATGGGATTGAAGTGCTCACATCATACAAGTCTTTCCAGAACTGACTTCCAGGATTTGCTCTTGTTCCTTCAAAGAACTTCATTGAGTACTTAGAGTCACTTATCCTTGCTGGCTGGAATGTCATCTCAGAGAAAGCATACTTCACATTAGCAGTCTTAGAGACATAGCTCAAGATGTCTGAAGGCACAAAGTATCTTTTCTCTGCTTTGATATGGTTCAAGAACTCAAGCTCAAATGTGCTGACTGTACCATAGTAGTCTCCATTCTGATAAGTGATGCCAAGACCTGCAACTTCAGAAGAGTCTATGCCAGTGCTTATGTATGGATCTTCAACAACAACTCTTGGATTGGTCCAAGATGCTGGTATTTGTCTCTTCACGATGCCTTCTTTAGCACTGTTGCTAATAGAAGATGGATATGCTCTGCCTCCAACAATGCCATTGAGAATGTAAGCACTTGAGTCTTTGACTATGCTATTGACTAATCCACTAGCATTGACTCCATCATACACTAAGTCATTGAACGTAGTCTTGTTCAAGTTCTCATTGATGACTACTACTCTTGGATCATAGTCATAGTTAGGCAAGTAGCACTCAACACCTTTCAGTTGTGGATAGTCATATATAGATGTGTTTGCTGACTTAGCAGCAGCAAATGCGGCTGCAATCCAACTAGCTATATTAGTGTCTGTACTTCCTGACAACTTGCCAGACAAAGCACTCTTCACGGTCTCAAGCTCAGGCTGAGTAGGATCTGGGTATCCAGATATAGCATTCCTGTAGACAAGCCTCCAGACTTTAGCTTCATCAGTGACATCAGCCCACAGCACTCTCTTCCTCAGGTTCCTGTCAAGCTTAGAGTTTGGTATGAATGTCCATGGGTTGTAGTTAGGATTCTCCCTGAACAAGCTCTTGTTGATGTATTTTCCATTAGCAGTCAAGTACTCAGTCATGTCATAGGCATTCAGCTTGTATTGCTGGCTCAAGTCAAATGTCTCTTGGCTATATGCTAGAGTAGAAGCAAGAAGTCCTGTTGGGTTGTCTGTATATCTCAGCTTCAAGAATCCAGCGGCATCATTTCCAGAGAACATATGTTGGACATTCTTGATGTTCTTTGCTCTAGTGTTTACATCAACTTCTACAGATGAAGTACTTATCGTCTCTTCTACAGCATTGAGCTTCTGATACCACTCATAAGTGTTCTCTCTCCTGTATCTCTTGAGCTTCTTGTGGAATGGGTTGCTGTCATCATATCTCACAAATGCTGGATAGAGCCTGCCATCATCACCTTCAACTGTGTCAAACATGTTGTATCTCAGGGCACTCTCAGAAGCATAGCTTATCACATACACATTCTCTGTAGCATAGTCATCAGGGACATAGTAGTAGCCTCCATAAGGAGCTCTAGCTTCTGCTAGCAGGCCTTTGTAAGTGCTTCCTAAGTTGAGTGTTCCTTGATCATCAATCATAGCCTTCACTGTTGCAGTGCTTGATACGCCTGCAAATGATGTGCCATCTATGTTCATTCCAACCAAGCCATACTTGGCTGCTGTCTCATTGTCAGTTCCTACACAAGTCTTCTTTACAGTAGTGTCACCAGTGTACAAGAGCCTCAATGGCACACTTCCACGGAAGTAGTGGTTGTTCCTGAAAGCATTAGACAGGTCTTCTAGAGCAGTCAGTCCTGCAAATCCATCTTGTACAAGGACAAATCCTCCAGGGATAGTCTGTCCTGAATAAGACTCGTATGGAGGTATCATGTTCCTGAAGATGCTTGACAAGTTCACAAGCTTGATGCAATCTTTGAACATCTTAGTCCTAGCTGAATGCTCTACAACACCATTCATGCCTACTTTCTCTACATAAGGCTTGCTCTCATAGTAGTTTGGTATTGTGACATTGAGAGGATCGGTCCCATTTCTCTCTATAGGACTCCACTCATCTGTGAACTTTGTGTATGTGAGCTCTGAGAACTCTGAAGTCATGTTCACAAAGTGGCTCAAGTCAAGGCCGGCAAAGAATGCAGGTGCTGCTACAAGCTCAGTGCAGTTTGCAAACACACCATATGGGAATCTTGCATTAGCTGATGGATTGTTGTCACTCTCATACTTAGCATATGTCTTCACCACAAAGTTGTTAGCAGAGACAAATGTTCCAAAGTCTGTATCTGCACTGTCTGTTCCATTCTGCAAAGGAGAAATCTCTTTCAAAGATCCAGCAATCCTCTGGAACATGTCATCGGTCAAGACAAAGTATCCATATCCGTCAGATGTGTATTCTCCATTCTCTAAGAATGTCACTTTAGTGCTCATCACAAATGAGCTGAGGATCTTCTCAACTTTGCTTGGGAACAGTGTAGGATACTTAGTCCTCAGCACTTTAGCACCAGCAAACAAGTCTACTATGACTGAGCCTGGTTCTACAATCATGTTGAATGATCCTTCAATTGAAGTCACTTCAGTGTTGTACATGAGCATCTCATTGTAAGTAGCTCCATTGTAGAACTTGTTGTCAAATGTCACATTGATAGAGTTGAATGAGTTCTTGATCTTCTCTGCTCTCTTGAATGGAGCTGCAATCTTGCTTGCTAAGAAGTAAGTCTCTTCAACATCTACATAGCCATCTATGGCACATGTGATCTTTGTAGCACCATTGTAGACACCATCTGTGTCTTTGATTGCTTCAAAACACCCTTGATATGTCTTAGAAGAGTCATAGTACAATGGGACATTGTCTTCTGCAGGCGGAGTCCAGAACACATAGTCATCATAAAGTCTCAGATTCCATCCAATGAGACCAATGTTAGTGCACTTCTGTGCAAGAGGCGTCACTGTTCCAATGAATGTCTCAAAGTTCTTGTCTGCACTGATGCTTGCATACCTGTTGTAGTCTGGAGAATACACAACTCCAGTCATGCTGCTTGCACCGCTGAACATGTTCTTCACATTTGTCAGAGTGTACAAGTGCTTGAACAAGTATCTAGAAGGAGATGTGTCTACAATCTCTCCTGTCTCTTCATCTTTGTAGCAAGAAGTAGCAATGTTGATACAAGAGTTGAATGTTGACTCCATAGAGACTACGTTCTGATGAGACTTGTTGTACATGTTGATCAGCAACATGATGTAGTACAAGTCATTAGAAGATATAGCAGTTGACCTGAATGTCCTGTTGAAAGTAGTTGTTCCTTCATTTACTAGCAGCCTAGTAGCAGGGACTATTCCTTGCACTGGCTCTGCAATGCTAGGATCAATGTCATGCATCAAGTCCTCCATCTGAGAGAGGAACATCTCATACTCAGAGTCAGACTTAGAGTTGATAGCTTTCTCAAACAAGACTTTTATCTGGTTGTCTGTGCTTGAGATTGAGTTCCACTCACTTATGTAGAAGCTTGACAGTCCTCTGTCGAAAGTCTCAGCGCCAAACCCAATGTATCCAAACACTCTCTTGAGATTGTTGACCCTCTGCAGAGACATGTTAGAGATTGGGTTGCTAGTGTCAAACTTGTAAGCAATGTACTCTACATACTGACAGTCTTGCAAGAATATAGAAGACACTTTGTTGAACACTGCAAGGTTGAGGATGATTCCTCCTTGTGGTGCAACATGGTCAATGATGTATGTTGTTCCAGAAGTGTTCTTGCCTTCTAAGTAGTCAGCATAGTCTATAGTGTAGATCTCAGGATACTTCTCTGAGTCTCCCTTGTTGCCTCTGTAAGCAACTAAAGCTCCCTTGCCTTTACCATACAGGAATGCTGGGAAGTTGACACCTGTGAGAGAAATAGAGAACCCTTCATCACTGTTGTAGATCTCTGCACTTGACTTGTCTCCCTTGTCATCATAGTACTGAGGGAGTATAGGCATGTTAGTAGACGTGATGCTTGCAAGAGACAAAGCAGAAAGTCCAGTTGCGCCACTCAGGTCAAGGACAAAGCTTGGGTTTGTGACATGGTCAACATTCACATTCTTCAACCCACTGCAATTGCCAGTGAATGAGATAGAAGTCATCACATTCTGGAATGAGCTCTCTCCATCTCTAGTGTCACCGGTTCCAGAGTAAGAGAATGTCCTGAATGACTGACAGTTGTGGACTGATATCCTGCTTAGAGACACATTCTTGCCAAATGCTAGCCCTTCAAGCCTTGGGCAGTTCTCTATCTCTACTGCTGTGATGTTTGGACATCCTGAGATGCTGACGACTCCTTCAAGAGAAGTCATGTTCCTGATAGACAAGACACCATTCATCTTAGAACAGTCTGCAAGTGACAGAGTCTGCAAGTTACCTCCTTCTGGAAGAGTGACACCAGCTATGTCTGAGTTGTCAAGCCTCAATACTTGCAGCTTCTTCAACATAGACAAGTCTACACGCTCAATAGTACTCATAGAGCGAGTGTGGAAGTTGCTCAAGTCAAGAGTCCTAAGCTCTTGAGCTGACGACAGAGAGAAGTCAGCACTAGATCCGGACTCAACAGAGTCTTGTCCAGACAAGTCAAGGCCTAGCAGATTCCACTTCTGGTTGAACTGTGTGAATCTCAAGTCTTTCAAGTTGTCCCATCTAGATATGCACTCAACATTGTTTATGTTGATTGAGTACTGTCCATCATTCTTAGACATCCTCAAGAACTCAGGTATTCCATCACGAAGCAAGTACCTGTATTGCTTGTTAGAGATTGTGATGATGAGTACAACTGTAGAGTTAGATGTTATAGTGAACTGGTAGTTTCCTACTTTAGAAGCCTCTGACTTAGTTGAGAGCTCATGCATGTAGTTAGAGACCCAGTTGCCTTCAGAGTCTTTCTTAGATCCAAGTGCTATGACATCAGTGTCATCTGCATTGAAGTAGTTCACATTGCCTTGAGCTGCCCACTCAAACTCTGGGACTTCTCCAGTGTTGTCAGAGTTAGATGGCTTGTACATCCTGCCAAGGTTGAACACTGAGTCAAGGAAGTTGATACGCTTCTTCATCCAGTGTCTCACATAGTTGTCACGACGACCATGACAGAACTTCATGTCATCATATGTCATCTCTGCTGTTGCAGAGTCAGCCTTCACATAAGGAGTCTGGTATTTCTCTTTGTAGTCAAGGTTGAATATGAACTCACCAACATCTTCATTGTGTCCAAGGAAGTAGTTGTCTATGAACTCATTGATGTCACTCAAGAACTTCCCTCTCAATATAGCATACTGTCCTATTGGAGCCCACGCCATGACAACATCAGAGTCATATGAGTTCAAGCCTGCAGCAATATCTGGCATGAACCTGATCAAGTGCCACAAGTGAGAGTCTATGATGTCAAATATCACATTGTCTGGGATAGGTGGCTGAGGATCATTGATGCCATATGTTGCTATGACTTTTCCTCCTTCTGCTGGATTCTTGTCATACCAGTTGTAGACTTGCTCTCCATGATCATTCCACGAGATTGTACGGTCTGTGTATGGATATGACTCTGTGAACACCTTCAGCTGGACACCTGTAGCAGAGTTTGTGTTAGTGTTAGAGTTTATCCAGTAGTCTACATATGCAGTTGGATCTACTTTCTCTAGACCAGCGTTGTCAAGTCCAAGCGCAGTATCCATATCATAGAATGCTGGAACAAATGTACCATTGTTGCCATCAGTCAAGTTCCAAGACCTCAAGGTCAAGTTCTTTCCAAGAGAGTCAATCATACCAAACAGTACGGCCACAACAAAGTATCTAGAGAATGATCCATAGTGGATGATAGTCTCTGGATGCTGCGACATCAGTGGAGCTCTGTCTACTGATGGAGTGTATGTAGAGTCACCATCATTGACTGTGAAGTTGACAGCAAGCTTGCCAAGTGCTTGCTTGTCTGGTATACGTCCAGAGACATAGTTTCCATCTTTGTCAAATGTCATTCCAGTGACGCCTTCAAGAAGCTGCAGGCCTTCATACCACTTGCACTGGTCTTTGACATATCCACTCTGCTGAGTGAGCGATATTCCGCCTGTTGATGGATTCCTCCAAATCTCAAGTGGACCTATGTCTGCACCATTCAATCCATAGTAGTACTCAGGCACATGAGACTTGCCGCCAAGTGTATCTCCATCACAGTATCCAAGTGTACGAACCAAAGTCTTAAGACGATTGTATCCTAAGTCAGAGTTGCCATTAGATGTCCACTTGAGGTCCCAGACTTTCCTCATCAAGTCTATGTTAGGCTGCTGGAGTCCGGCTGCTTCACTTGGAGTGTTTGTTGTACACTCAAATGAGAATATGTTAGTGTTCTGAGTCTCAGGCATCTTGTATCTCTTGACAAACGATGCATGATCTACTCTAGACACATCAGTCCATCCATTAGTGTCATCGTCAGATGCAGAGCTAGCACCTTGCTCAAGCTCATACTTCTCAATCTTCTTGAATCCTAAGTTGAAGTAAGAGCCACGACCTAAGTTGAATGAGTAGATGCCAAGGAACTGATATCCAGAGATGTTCTGTGATATGCCATGCCCCCAGTCAACAAAGACAAGCACTGGGAATCCTTCAAGTGTAGACTTGATCTTGTCTCTGTACAAGTTTGTCTCATCTTGCTGAGCTGGGTTCAGAGGCATGAAGCTGCTTCTGTTGATCCAACGTCCAATAGCAGCATTGTTAGCATGAGCAGAGTCCATCACGTCTGCCTTCAGAGTGAATCTGTTCTCTGGGAGCCAGTTCTGTGGATCTGGAGTGAACAGTATGTGAGAGTTGTTTCTCTTGTCAAGGTCTCCTGAAGCAACATCGTCATTCTCAAAGCAAAGCTCTATGTTCTTAGAGCGATATGCCTGAGTTGATGTACCTTGCATGTACCATGCCACATTGTGAGGAGCAGTGATCACAGCTTCATAGTTAGTGTCATAGTACTCAAACTTTCCTTCAAAGCAGCTTGTGAATGATCCAGAGTTCTCACCTGCTGAGATATACCCATTGTTCACTGCTGCCGTTGCTTCGTTGTATGTTGCATAGAACAAGTCTGAAGACTTGCCAAAGTTCTCATTAGTTCCTGGAGGGCTGAGCAAGATGACAGGCATTGGACGATACATCTCAGTCTTCACTTCACCAGTCACAGAGTCTACAACCTCTTTAGAGATCCACTTCTTCATGGCTTCAAAGAGGTTCTCTCCACTAGCAGCTTTGTGACCAATGTAGTTACCATTCATGTCTGTACCAGCTGTGTAGTCCCAGAGCACAGAAGCCCAGTCATCATCAAAGTAGTTCCTCTTCAGAGCTGGGTTGATGACATTATCCCAATCTACACCTCCATCAGCGCCTTTGTTTCCTGTAGAGTAAGATATAAGCCAGTTCTTCAAGACTTCATAGTCGCTCAAGCTCTGCTTGTAGAACCTTATTCCATAGAAGTCTACATCTGTGAAGTCTGTGAAGTTGCTCTTGCAACCAAATGTGATACCATTCTCAAGTGCAGGGCCTTCAAACCTTATGCCGGTAGAAGTCTCTGGTATAGTAAGAGATGTGATTCCTGTACAAATACCATTGACATATATCTTTGCAATTCCTGTGAGCACTCCACTAGTCTTTGTTGTCTCAAACACAAAGTCAAGCTGAGTGAAAGTGTTCTGGATAAGTGTTACCTGAGCTACTTCAGTAGATGACTCATTGCCTATACGGAATGAAGCCTCTTCAAGAGTGACTTCGATACCCATTGTCATGTTAGTATCTGAGTCATAGTCACACATTGAGAATATAGTTCCTTCTGCATTTGGATGCCAGTCACTGTTGAACACAAGCTCTACTGTGTAGCCAGACTTCATTGAAGAAGACTTCCATCCTCTCTTTATTGAGTCAGATGATATTGAAGTAGCTGTTGAGTTGAAGAACTTGTAGAAGTCTTCAGGCTTTATTTGTCCATAAGACTTTCCAGAGAATCTCAGTACATTGTAGCTATTAGACACAGGAGACCCACTAGAGTCTTTGAGAACTTTAGAAGACACATATGACCTTCTGCTCACAGAGACAATTCCAGAGTTTGCTCCATTGATGTTGAACAAGTGCATTGGGATAGTTATCCTTGGAGTCACTCCTCCTGCACTCTCTCCAAACTCTTGAGCAAATGAGAACACTGGATCATCAGCATCATTGTTGACAGACTCTATAGTAGGCTCATTGATAGTGTCAAGATTGAACACTCTCATGTTGTCCTGCCAGTAAGTGTACTCGTTGCTCTCTTCATCTCTTGCGCCTGACTGGATTCCAGTGACGTATGAAGGAATAGACTGAGCAGACTGCATCACTTCGGTCTTCAAAGACAAGAATGGTACCTCAACTATCTCGTTCTCTTCATTATACCCATAAGGCAATATTATCTGGTCTGTACCTGCATTTGGTCCAATGTTGATGATGAAGAAGTCAACTCTGATATGAGCAAACTTGCCTTCAGTATCTTCTTTCTGGAATCTGAACATGCTGCTCTCTATCACATTGTATGGTATAGTGATAGATCTAGTGACACCTTCAGAAGTGTTGATAGTGACAGACCTAGATATGTTAGCCGATTGCCACTCTTGCAAAGCAGTGTTGTTGTTAGTGATCCACTGCCTGTATTGAGCTCTGTCAGTAGGTATTCCTGAAGAGACAAAGTCTGGAGTGGTGTCATCGTCATCTGCCAAGTATCCATAGTTGATAGCTGCATCTGTCAGTGGATGCCATATGTCTTCTCCATTGTCATCAGGAGTAGCATAGTAGAACTTAGCTACATAGTATATGTCTCTATAGTAGTTGCCTTCTGTAGGAGCTATTATAGATGTTGTCAGTGTTGCATTGTTACCGTTCTGGAAGTAGCTGTCAGTGTATGGGTTGTCTATGAACTGCCAGTTTGGATCTACATATGTGATGTATATAGAGTTAGGGTTGTTGAGCACAGCTTGGAAAGTCATCTTTCCTGTAGCTCTTGTGACCTCTTGTCCATCAATTACACTCTTCACTGTAGCAGAGATCACAACACTGTAAGGTCTGCCTACAGTCATGTTGTTGCCAGACTCTGCTTGCAGGTTTGCTCTGAATGACACAGAGCCGCCGCTGGCTACGTTCTCACTCTTTCCAGACAATACTAAGTAGTTGCCATCACTCTTACGTATTGTGGTTGATATTGTGTATTCAACAGTTCCAGCTACTGTAGGGCTGAAGTATGCAACAATGACAAAGCCATTGTTGTCAATCTCTTTGCTAGCTTGTCCATTGTTAGTGACAGGAGCTAAGTTACCTGGAGAAATCTCAAGATTTGTAGAGATATGGACTGCAGCATATGTGATTGTGAGAGATCCTCCTCTTGACCTGTAGCCTTCATCATTGATAAGTGACACAGTGAGAGGGACAGTCTTTCCTTCTGTGATGTTGTTGACTGTGACATTAGTTGAGTTAGAAGTCTTAGTGAGCTTCACTCTGTTAGCATATGTCACTCCTTCTTCCTCATCAATCACAGTGATGTAGTATTCTGAGTCAGGATCAGCATTATACAATGACACAGTGAATGTATACTCCGAAGAGTTGACTTGAACTGAACCATTAGTGATTTCCTTTGTGACACCATCTTTTCGACCTGTTATCACAATGTAAGGATCTCCACTAGTGCCACCTCCACCACCAGCGCCGCCGGCTCCACCACCTCCATGAAGAGCCAGCCACTTGACGTTGCCATAGAGCTCATCAATCTGATACTTCATAGCGCCAAGTACTGAATTGAGTGTTGCTGGAGTGTTTGTGATTCCTGGGTTAGTGACTACTATATTGTTAGCCGATGCTGCACCAACTATCTTCTTGTCCCATACTAGCTGGCCATCAACGGTCTTCTTAATCCATTGTTGAATCATTGTTGAATACTGACACTTAAATTACAATTTCTCATATTTATCTTCTAGGAGCATAAATAAGACAACAAAGAGAGGAGCTATCAAGCTCCTCTCCTTAGTAGTTATATGTTATGTGACTTGGGTTCTTCATGCGTTCTTCTCTATCTTTGTGAAGTTCATTGTGAAGTCACTTGTGAAGTTGATCCTTGTACCTTCATTTGTAGCAATCTCAGTCCTTGTTGTGTCAAGGAGCTTAGGCTTCACTGCAAGTGGGTCAGAGTACTCACGCTGTGGGAAGAACTTAGAAGCTGCTGGGCCACTGCAGAAGTTTCCTCTGTCAGATCCTTTGTCTACACACCAGTGCATCACACTGATGTATCCGGCATTCATGTTAGCTGCATTGTCAGTGTTAGGGTTGAACTCATACACAACAAAGTGTGGATTCTTCTGGTTGGCACTCACTGCACTGTCTTTAGACTTAGAAGCATCCGTTGCTGGATAGTAGTATCTCAAGAATGGGACGTCTCTTGTAGGCATCTCTTTGTTAGACACAACTTTGTTTCCAGAAGCCTGCGACATGATGTAGACTGGTGCCCAAGCAACAGTGTCTGCATTTGCATGAGCAGGAACTGCATTGTTCTGATATCTTGTTGGGTAGTTGAATGGACCTATTGCTGTGTCATTCTCTGCATTCATAGCTGTCTGGAAAGCTGCAAGAATGTCATTAGAAGTGTCATTTGGCAAGACTACAATAGGAATCTTAGAGTCTACTTCACGATTGCTCCTTGAAGACCACTCCTCTGGAGTCACTTCCCATGAGTACTTCTTAGTCCCATTCACTGTGTAAGTGATATTCTCAAACATTGGCCATGAGTTAGAGTGAGTGTGCTTGTGCCCACCAATCACTAGCCTTACATGGTTGTTCTGGAATATCTCTGCTATCCTGAACTTCACTGCTGCACGATCATTGAGCTTGCACCCATTGACACGAGGAGAAGATCCTTGGCCTGTGTAAGCTACAGAAGCATACTCTGCTGTGAGGATTGTCCAAGGCATCTCATGCATGTAGCAAATAGCCCATGGATAGACTGCTGATGCAGCAGGCTGGAATGCATACTTGTACCACTTGTTCAAGTCTGCTTGCAGCCAGTCTTCTATCAAGTCATTAGTGTTTGGATAGCTTCCTTCACCTACATAGTTGCCATCACTGTACACTCCAAGCTTTGACTTCTCTGTGCACATCTGAGACCTGTTCTCACCATACTCATACACAGCTGCAGTGTTAGTGATCTCAGAGCATATTGCTGTGAAGTGGCAGTTGTTGTAGTTGAATGAGTAGCAAGATGGGATATAGCTCTTGACTTCTTTCTCAAACTCTGTAGTGTGTCCAGAGATCTTAGAGTATGTAGTCTTCTCTGCTATAGTCCCTGGGAAGTTGTCAAGATCTACTTCATATGTGTAGAAGTATGAGAACTGCTTAGGACTTGCCTTTCCTTCAGTGTCATCTATTGCAAGGGCATCTGAGCCATTTCCAAGCATGTAGTCAAGGATTGGAGCAAGGTCATTGTTTCCGACGACATTCATCTGCTCAACACCAGCAGAAGCATTAGTGTATACTGTAGCATTAGCAAGACTTGTCCCTCCAAGCTTGATTGTAGCATCGAGTCCTTTAGTGAGTGAGTCAGCAGCATTGCTGTAGTCTATCCACTCAGAGAGCCTGTTGCCATTCTGAGTCATGTCACCGGTGTTTATAGTGAACTGCGGGTTGAACTGTGCACGTATGATGTTAGCTGTTCTCCTCCATACTTCATACTCTTGCCATACAAATCCTTGCTGGTCAGTATGCTGTACAAAGCTCCACTTCCTGTCAGTGACGGCTCTTCTTACTTGGAACTGGTATATTGGTGAGCAGAATGCTTCATCTGGTCCAATGCACACACCATAGTTGTCATACACTCCAGGACCTACACAATACTCATACTCTTGTCCTTTTGTGAAGTCTGTTGGAGTTGCTGATGATATGAGCAGGTCCTTGTCAGTATAGTATTTAAGATCTGCTTCAAGACCTTTGACTATGCACTTGTGTGTTGTCACAAATGTCCCACCTGACGTCTCCCATTGTATCCTGTCATAGATAGGCACATGCATGTTGTATGTGTCTCCATTAGCAAACTGCTGGACAATGTTCCTGAGCTCTGGATCTTTGCCATCTCCTTCTTTGTAAGACTCCTTGACATTCCAAGAGTTAGTGCCCTTCTTCCTCCAGAACACAAACTCATCCTTGCTTCCTGGAGATATCCAGTTGAAGCATCTTGTAGTAGTTGGGTCAATGCCAAAAGTGACTGTCACACAATATGGCTTCTCTTCCCTGAAGAAGCTTCTAGTAGTGTACACATCTTTGTTCTCAAATGTTGCTCTAGGCCTGAAGTCTGCTGCATTGCCTACATAGTTGTTGACAACATCTACACCTTCAATGTACTTTCCTTTGTTTGCATTAGTACGTACATCAATAGATGCAGGCAGAGCTTGAGATGCTCGGTCAAGCATGTTCCTACGGACAAGAATCTTGTTTGGAGACACTGCATCAAATGCTACAGCTTCTTTCACATCTGAGTTACCCCATGCGAACAAGTCCATGAAAGCACCAGGCAACACATCATTAGAAGTGTTAGAGTCTGCTACAATGCCTGCACCTGGATTCTTAGCAAACGATCCTCCTTTTGTAATTGCATACTCAGTGTTTGGATAAATGTCTTCATCAAATGACAAGTAGAGAGCGCCTCCAGCATTGTTGAATGCCATGAGCTTGTTGTTCTCATACCACTCCATGTCAAATGTACTCACATCAATCACAGTGCTAGGAGCAACAGTTGAAGCAACTTGTGCGCCTCTGATGAGGAATGTGCTGCCTGGATTGATGTGCCCACGAAGCTTGAGATAGTGCCAGCCACTTGCTGGGTTGCCAGCGACAGCTTCTGCTGGATTGTAGTATTGAAGCGACAGCTTGCTGAGGTCAAACACCTTCTTTGGATTGATGTTTGCCAGCTCTACAAAGTTGTGTGATACAGGAACAGCAATGTTGTGTGATGGATTCTCTAAGTATGCTGGAGTGTCATTTGCATACACTTCATTCACAGTGATGCTGAGCTGTGCACCTTTCACTGTAGTGATCTCATTGCCACCATTGATCATCTGGAGCTCTTCTCCTTTGACCTCTGTGACCTTGATGTCACCATTAGCAATTGTGACACTGTATTTCTTGGCTCCACCAACAGATGGATCCATGTTTATGTCAGCAAGGACAATCTCACTGATGTTTCCGCTAGCAAGTGCTTCAACGATTTCTGCCATTGTTATCTCTTTCTCTTGGTCTTCGCCTGATGAAGAGTCATCTCCACCTTCAGAGCCACCTCCTCCAGCAAGCGGAACCATCTTGTTTTTTGTTACATTATAATAATAGAGCACGCTGTTCTCTAAGCAGAGGACTGGCTCATAAGGAATAAGCTTTGTCTTGTTTGCTACCATCTCTTGGAGTGTCCTAGCAAACTTGAATGAGAAGTGACGAAGCGGGTACTTGAGACCATCTGTCTCATTTGTGCTTGGGTCAGCACCTTCAAGGTCTAAGTTGTAGTATGGATATTCCTCGTCCCTCAATATAGTGTTGTTGTATATGACTGTGCTTGTGTCTGTGTCATACCAGCTCCTCTCATCAATGAAGTCAGCTGTTGCTTCAGGTGTGCCATATGTTGCTGAAGTCCCATTGTGTCTTATCTGCTCATTGCTTGAGTCTGTCCAGTCAACTTCTATCACTTTCCTTGGAGGTGCTTCTAGCTGGGAGATATAAGTCCCATAGTTAGAGTCTGCTTCTGTGATGTCTCCTCCCGCTAAGTCATTCAGCGAGTTCTTGAGCCTGTTGACTTCTCCTTGCAGCCTACTTATAGCCGCTAGAAGGCTTGTCAGTATGTCATATGGCTTCTCTATTGAAATCTCATCTTGAGTTGATACAAGAAGATTGTCTGGGAGCATTGCAAGCTCATCTTGATTATAACCTTCAAGAATTGAAGGATCAAAGTACACTAGCTGGTCTTGTGACCCAGTTCCAGAACCAGACCCAGATCCTCCGCCTCCAGTACGCAGGAGCTTCCAAGATACGTTGTTCTCATCAAGGTCTTCAGCAATGTATGTGTATGGGACTTGTCCTCCAGTGACAACACCAAGGTTGCCAACTTTCACTATCTTCTTCGAAGTAGGAAGATCAGCAACAGTAGCTCCATACCTTATTGAGCCATGAATATAAGAAGAGTCAAGGATTGGTTCCTTGATGCTCTTAGCAACATTTAGCTTGTTTCCTATCTGAATTGCCATCCTTCTTACTCGTCGTACACTACTTTGTAAGTTATTGAAGCATCTTGTGCATAGTCCTCTTTGTAGAGCGCATAGAGCTTTCCATTGTAGTTTCCAGTATTTATCCGCTGTGTCAGCGTGTCTGGGAATCCTCCTGCTGGCTGCACTTGTATCATCCCTTGCATATTGTATGGCAACATGACATACAGCCAAGAGTCTTGAGCTGGAGTGAGCTTCAGTCCACTGATGTCTGTAGATCTAGAAATCTTGATGTTAGAGTCTACATTGCCTGAAGTCAGGTACTGGACTGTCTCCCAATTTGACAGAGCAGTCTGAGCAATATTGCTTGGAATCGCAATCAAGAAGAATGCTGACACTGACCCTGGAACAACCGGATCATCTGAATGCTTGTCTCTGAAAGTGACTACAATGTCTTTAGTGACCATGTCAGAGACTCCTGTCTTGTTAAGTGATCCAATCTCTGCAGGCTTGTCAAAGTTGTCAACAAGAGAGTTCTTGTATGAGCTAGGCCAGTTGTTTATTGTATATCCAAGCTTTATTGTGATAGTAGATGTCCTAGTAAGGGTCAAGTGATTGTCAAGCATGATGAGATTTCTTCCATTAGTCACCTTCTTTCCATCTACGCGCTTGAGTATGTTGCCATAAGTGTCAATCACTAAGAGCTGACTGTATGTGACATCGTATCCTTCTCCTCCAAATATGTCTACAAGGACTCCTCCTACAGTAGCATTTGTCCCATTCAAGAAATCATATGAAGTGAAAGCATTCTCTACATTGTCTACAAGGACAGCAGATATGTTTATTGGATTGTCTGTAGCTTTGTAGATCAATGAGAATATCTTCCTCAAGATGTAGTGGTTGAGAGTGAGTATTCTCCCATACTCATCTTCATGGAATGTAGAAGGATCAATCTCAATTGGATGCTCATCCATGTAGCTCTCAATCTTCTCATCCATCATCTCTCCTGCAGAAGAGAGGATATTAGATGTCAAGGATGACTGTATAGAAGCTAAGTCTATCTCTTCAAGAGTGACCATCTGCTTCTCTCCTAGGCCATTTCTTGTGATAGACTTTATGACATATTGCTTTGTTGGATTGAAGACACTAGAAGAAGTGATTTCTTGAGATTTTCCTCCAGAATACAAGAAGAACCTAGTCTTTGTGACTGAGTGTCCATTTATGAAGATGTCTAAGCCATTGTTCATGACAGGATTCTTCACAAATGCTATGATGTCATTAGACCTAGCTTTATTAGATCCTAGCCATTGCCTGTAGCTGTCTTCATTCTCAAACTGATATATGCTTATGCTTGTCTTTGTACTGTAGTTGGAAGATGCCATTGCAAAGATTTGTCTCTTATGCTATTTCCAATATTTATCCAGCCTGGGCTAATCTGAGTGTCAGAAATATATACTTCAGAATGAAGATCAAAGAAGAAGCACAAGAGCTACAAGCTCTGCTCAACAGCACTACTAAGCCTGTCTCTGTAGCACCAGCAACAGATGTTGTTGACTCTACTCCTGAAGAGCTAGAGCCAGAGCCATTGTTTGACATCAACTATGACAAGTGCAAGAGAGGCTTCATGCAAAAGGCAAAGAACTCCATCAGGAAGATAGTGAGAGCTGTCATAAGTGATCCATCTTCTGTTGACATGGACTTCATAAAAGACAAGATAGATCAAGATGCGGAGCAACTAGGATTCTTGTACTACCAGCAAAGGCTTCACGAGCTCACACAGCAATCAGGCATAGAGTCTGTGAGAACAGGCAATGTATCTCCAAGGATGATAGAAGTCATTGCTACTGTTGGCAAGAACCTCATGGATATCTCAAAGCAGATAGCTGAGTTCCAAATCTCAATAAAAGAGAACTATGCAAAAATCAAGTTTGACTCTATTGAGGATAGAGGATTCTCTCATGCTGGAATGATTGAGAACTCACAAGAAGGCTCAAAAGAGCTTGAAGACAAGAATATATTCATTGGATCTAAAGGCCTCAACAAGCTCATACAGGAGCAGAAGAAAGCTCTCATAGCTAAAGCACAAGAAGCTAAGTACGAAGAAGTCAAATAGCCTCTTCACCATTC
>AUXO013848671.1_pt1 | contig 16723 bp, 13 predicted proteins | sample 768731 | NCBI WGS metagenome assembly AUXO01 (sample SAMN02715735, study PRJNA202380) | gut metagenome | biome: sheep rumen | host: Ovis aries | place: New Zealand: Palmerston North
GGGCTAGGATCGGTCTCCGATCGGCTGGAAAAATGGAAAGATGCTGCGGAAAGCGCCAAAATGGAAAGATGCTGCGGAAAGCGCCAAAATAAGCCAAAATGGAAAGATGCTGCGGAAAAGAAAAAGACGGTTTTTTAACCGTCTTTTCTTCAATTAGTGTTTGTGTTTTCTTTCCATCGTCTGCTGTCTATACTCGGCTTTTGTGGAAAGACGTTTTGCAATGCGTTTTCTGCCTTCTGCGCATTCCGTGATATTTTTCTGCATACGTGCGAATGATACAGCTTTCCAATAGTTAGCGCTATAGTCAGTAGTCCATGACATATCAACATTTTCGGCTTTTGTATAAGCTATAGGTTTATCGCCTACACTACATGGAATTTCATTCAATCTGTACTCATGCCCGTTCATGATGTATACATCATGTTCTGTGTTCATATGAACTTTATTCATAATCGGCAATAATGCGTTATTCCATGCGTCTTCTTTTGAAATTGATTCTTTCGGAATGATAACAGATTCTTTTCTGCTCTTTTCTGCCTTCCGTTTCTGATAGTCATGGAAACCTTTGTTCACTGCCTGTTCTTCTTTGCGGTCGGTTTCATCGTCATAAGTTGCCAATGATTCAAACCATCTATCAATAGTACTATCTAAATGCTTTTTGATATTGATTTTGATTTCTGTATCGCCGTCTTTAATGAGCATTCCGTCAAGTTTGAACAGCTTTTTCCGCATGCCTTCTAACCTATCCCGAACAGATGAAACATCGATACCGAGAATGTCGGCCATGTCACGTTCGGAAATATCGCCGTCATATTGTGCAATGATATGTAATACATCTTCTTGTCTATCGGTTAATCCGCAATTGTCGACAATCGTCTTAATGAACAATGTTTCTTCTACAGATTCATTTTCTTTCATGTTTGCGTACTTTGCAGATTTTACATAGATTTTCTTTTTTGTTTCCTCGTCTTCAAACGATACATAGGTGAAACCATTTTCCAATGCTTTAACGCTTGCATGGCTATCAATTGTTTCTCTGCCTACTGTAAACGCTGTTTTCAGGTATCTTTCCGAGACTGATTTATATGTAACCTTTTCCCCCTGTTTTAATACTCTTTTTACCGGCACTGTGAACGTATGTTCTGCGAACAGGTCAAGAATACCGTTGTTCTCTTTTGTATATTCCATAAGAGCGCAACTGATAGCCACAAAGATTTCAGAACTATCTAAATTGTCATGTTTGGATTTTGTGTATTCTTTCAAGATTCTGTCTAATTCTTCAAAGTGAATGATACGTTCCTTTTTCGGCCGTCCCTTCTTGTCGTAATCACACGAACGTGCATACAGTTTGGCGATCTCAAGAGCGTTATAGCATTTACGATAATGTGTGTATTCTGCACACAATTTAATCAGCAGTTTGACATGATCTTCTTTACCATCTTTTTGATTTTGCGCAATACGTGAGCTGTAACCGGCACATGTGAGCATATCGGCAATATTACCGAGTGCTAACCCTCGCAGATATTCATCTGAAGATGTATTGAAGATTGTTTGATAGTGTTTAATCTTTTCTTCAAAGAGTGTGACACTGTCTTTTCTTTTCTGCTCTCTGTCTGCTGTCATCTTAGCTGTGAGCATGACAGCGTTTTCGGATCGTCCCAGCTGGGTAGCAAAGAATGTAGTTTCGACAGGAACGGTTTTAACCGTTCCATCGTCTCCGATGGTAGTGTGATTCTGCTGTGATGTGAATGTGTGGAAACCTTCAGACGAAAGTTTCTCTGCGGAATGAATAGCCATTCCATGGATTTTTGTTTTACTCATTTTCTTTTCCTTTCTTGCCGGATTTTTCCGACAGGAAAATTATATCAGACATTCATCTGTTAAAACAGTCTAAGTTCATTTTCTATCCTTATGTACATGGGGCTATTTTTGGGATGTAACCGACAACAGGAGCACACCCACAGCTCTAGGCGTTTCATCTCACTGCCAGCAACAAAAATCCGCATAAAATGCCGCCTTTCCCAGCATTTAGCCAATCCATGCAATGTGCAGATTAATTATTTCCCAAAATTTATTTCCCAAAGAATTCCAGAAAACTGAACATAAACTTAGAGGCTCACCAAGCCCCTATTTCCAGCATTTCCGGCAACGTTTACCGGCATGCATATTTCCTCACGCTTTCATTGGTTGACACTTTCTCGGACAGGCGCGGTGAGCCGTCCATTCACAGACTTTTGATTTCTGGAAAATATAAAAAGAAATAAATAAATATACGCAGAAACAAAAGAATCCTGATCAAAACTAGGAAACGAAACCATGGCGGCTGATCTGAACTCCGACCGAGACAGAAGCAACAAGGGGATCACAGAGATCCCCCAGCTGATAATGGAAATAACTTCGGCCAATGAATACAGTCTAACTAGAGCGAAGCGCTGGCTCCGGCAATGCAGGCGACCCAAATCCGCAAAACATGCTGCCCATCAGGGGAACGTGCGACGCACCGCCTTATATATGTCCTTTAAGGCGAATGTCGATTTTTGTCAGGCGTGGCCTGGGTTTTTTGAATCCGGTTACGCACCAAAAGGTACATAAATCCATTTTTACCCCCTCTTCCACTGAACAAAACATGCATGCATCCGGTATTTCTTCTTTGCCAACTCATGAATATCTGATATAATTCTAGTGGAAACAGATAATCCATATGCACCCTGAGAACCAAGGCCGGCGGCAGCTTCGCACCGGAGCGGTTCTCTTTGTGCAGATCTGTAAGGAGGAAAGATGATCAGAGTCTGCGACGCGATTATGGGGAGCGGTAAGACCGAGAGCGCCATTACGTACATTAACGAACACCCGGATAAGAAGTTCATTTACATCACCCCCTATCTCGATGAGGCGAACCGTATTAAACGTGGGTGCCCGGATGCGAAGTTTGTTGAACCTTCAGCCAAACTGAAGAAGACGAAGTTCAAGAAGCTGGAACATATCGCCAGCCTTATTAAACAAGGCAGGAATATCACCAGTACCCATGCGGCCTTCCGCAGGTATACTCAGGCGATGCTCCGCGATATCCGCACCCAGGGCTACACACTGATCATCGATGAGGCGGTGGATGTGCTGGACGAAATCGAAGTAAACAACTGGGATATTCAGATCCTCGTGGCAGGTGGGTATCTGAAGAACAACCGCGGCGACCTTACTATGGATGGGTGCAAGGAAATACCTGAAGACGTCACCGAGGGTAAAGGAGTTAAGAGCCGTATGTTTGATCTTGTTACAGCCATCCAGAACAGACGGGCAGCCACCCTTCTTGACGATGGAAAGCATGTACTTATCTGGCAGCTTCCGACGAATTTCGTAACCGCATTTGCGGACGTCATTATCATGACCTATATGATCGAGGGTCAGGAGCTTGGCGGGTACCTAAAGGCGAATGGTCTTGAATATGAAAAGATCGGGGTTGTCAGATGTGATGACGGCGCATACCGTTTTGGAAAGTATAACGAGTACATCCCTGAATATGTGTACGATCTCCCCAATAAGATTCATATCCTCGGCCATACAAGACTGAATGCGATCGGAAGGCGGCAGACAGCTCTGTCAATGGCCTGGTTCCAGAATGAAGACAATCGTGCCGAACTGCGGCGTCATCTGGAAAATCTCAAGACTAATATCTGGCGGGCGGACTGCGGGCCGGGCAAATTCATGTGGAGTTCGTTTAAGGCTCAGGATGGACTGTCCCGGCGCAAGGGCTTTAAGAAGTCGTTCCTTGTCTTCAACGCACGGGCGACAAACGATTACCGCGATAAAGATCATCTGGCCTATCTGGCAAATATTTATCTGAATGTCGGCCATAAGATCCTGTTTAAACGGCGCGGCGCTCCCATTGATGAGGATGCTTACGCGCTGTCCACGATGATCCAGTGGATATGGCGTTCGGCCATTCGTGACGGAAAAGAGATATGGGTCTACGTGCCGAGCAACAGAATGCGGCGCCTCTTTACAAATTGGATTGCGGAAGTGTCTAAGGGAGGTGTTGCGCATTGCACACAAAATGCGACAAGTGTTGCTACGGCGGAGTGTGCTGCTCCGGTAAGGCCGCAGATGAGCCATTCGAATGTGAGTACTTTATCTCCATCAGCGTGATGGATGAGTACGACATCAATGACCGGGCGTCACGCGGTGACTTCAATGTTTATAAAGAACAGTGGCAGATTTACATAGCAGACTATGAAGACGGCAATTTCGTCTGAGGAGGTACGCTTATAAAGATTATTGATTTTGAAAAGAAAGGCAATCTGTTCCGGCTGTTCCTCGGTGCCGATGATTGCAATGATTACTGGGGAGATGATTGGGATGATCATCCTTATGAGAGTAATGCGGGCGAAGTGTATGACAGATATGTTAAGGCAATAGCTTATGTTGTCATGGCATGGGCTGGCGGAGTAGTCGAGCCCGCCGACCAGTGGAGCTGGTATGGACATTCGGGCTTCAGTAAAGAGGACTTTAAAAATGGGGCGTCACCATGTCTCCTCGCTGTCAGTCCGAAGACGACAGAATCGTACTGGGATCTGAGTGAGTTCACACGGCTCGTCGGTGATAAAAATGTATTGAAGATTTATTACGGACAGCCATGGGACGAGGCATTCGTCCGGGCGTTGGAAGACGCGGGATGCTTGATACTCGGCGTGGAGGACAGTAACCCGGACGCGCCGGAACGGATGGAGCCGAATGAGTAAACAGCTTAGCTGTCAGAAGTTCATCTACAAGATCCACAGCTCCAGACTTCGGAAAGAGCGTTGGAAACTGACCTTGCCTATCAGTGAGGCACGCCGGAATGAAGAGGTCATATCGTTGGCCGACAGTCAGATCCTTCGATGGATCGATGAGCTGAACGGTGTGACCGATGGTGATTTGCGTGCCCGCCGTATAAAACGGGAAATAAAACAGATCCGCCTTCAGCCATATTCCACTGAGAATCGGCGCAGAATTAAAAAGCTGTACGAAGAATTGGACAGCGTTCAGTTCAAGCCTGATTATATGTGCCTTATCATCGATAAAGAAAAGGATTACTACAGGGCGTGCCGGGGCTTTTCCATAAACGGTATCAGATACGTTAGACTCCTTGGCACCAATGGCGGAATCAAGAACTCCACGATTGTGTTTGTCAGTGAAAGGCTGGCACCTGAACTGAGACGCAGAATCGAGAACGGCCGCAATCAGGATAAGCCGATTGTCACTGCAAAACTTGAGGCGTATAAGGCTCTCACCTGCAGTGCATCCAATCCTGTCAGCATGCCGAGCGGTGTCCTCGTCGTAGGCGATGTCGAAACAACATTCAAGGATGATATCTTCTATCTGTCCAATGAGGGCGGTGGTGAGCCTAAGATGGAATACGTCAATGGCTACGATGTGACGCTTGACGCATGCGATGGATTTGGAATCATGCTCCCCTCCCTGGCAAAACGATGGAGCCGGGAACTTGGCCTTGATTATGTTACATCAGGAGTTAATACACGCTTTTGCTGGGAAAAGGGCATGGTCTATACGTTCGACTATCTCGACTTCGCCAACAAGGTGGGCGGCAAGTATATCGTCAAGGACGCGTGGGGCGATGATGTCGACATTCGGTTCACAGAACTGATCCTCACAACTTCCATGGTTAAGCTGTGGGACAGTTATGACAGCTGTGCAGATTACGTACAGAACTGCATCGACAATCATTACACATTCGGGATCGCTAAAGTCTGCCCGGAACAACTGGAGAATGAACACACGACTAATTATCAGTTCATTCAACCGCAGTTGCTCGATGAGAATGACATTGATGAACTGATTGCCCCAACGATGAACGAGATCACCGATGTGCTTGGCGGTGACTGGCGCAAGACGTTGCTGTTCCTGCGTGGGGAACATCTGACCGACAATGGTATGCGCAATGCGGTTAACGACTACATTAAAGCAATCTCCATCAACCCAAGGATGATGGAAGATCCGTACGTCAGAAACGGAGTATATCAACTGATCAAGGGCAGGATCAATGAGGCTAAGGTCGGCGTGCTCAAAGTACACGGTAATTATTCTATCGTGTCTGGCGATCCATATTTACTGTGTGAGCACATCTTCGGGCTGGAACCGCATGGACTGTTAAAGGCTGGGGAGATTTACAACAAGTACTGGGCGGATGCCGGATCGGAGGCGGTGCTGTGTTTCCGGGCTCCGATGTCATGCGCGAATAACATCAGGAAACTTGCGCCTGTGCGAAGCAAGGAGGCTTTGTATTGGTATCAGTACATGCCGACAGCAACGATCCTTAATGGGTGGGACACGACCTGTGCCGCTCTGAACGGAATGGATTTTGATGGTGATTTAGTCTTCCTGACAGATAACGAAGTGATGCTTCGGAAATACGTTCACCACCCTACGCTTGTATGCGCACAGCGCCGGGCTGAGAAATGCATCCCTACCGAAGAGGACTTCATCAGAACAAATATTAACAGCTTCGGAAACGACATCGGGCAGATCACCAATCGTGTAACGTCTATGTATGATGTCCGGGCTCAGTATGAACCTGACTCCGAAGAGTACAAAGTGCTTTCCTATAGGATACAGTCAGGCCAGCAATATCAGCAGGATGAAATCGACAAATCAAAAGGCATCATCTCGCACCCGATGCCGCGAAGCTGGTATGACCGTCATCAGGTATATAAGATTGAAGATGACGGCAAACGGAATCTCTATCGTGCTGTTGTCGCTGATAAGAAGCCGTACTTCATGAGGTATATCTACCCCGACCTCATGAATCAATACAATACATACATTAAAAATACAGATCGCAAATCGCTGCGTGAATTTGGAATGAAGGTTTCCGATTTGAAACAGATTCCGAAGGATGAACTCACGGAGCGTCAGGCTGAGTTCATTCATTACTTCGATCTTCGCATGCCAGTTGGTGTTAATGACTCGGTGATGAATATCATCTGTCGAAAGTTTGAACAGAGGTTCGACCACCTTCTTGCTCAGCAGTCATCCGCTCAGAAGTTTGATTATTCAATTATGAAGAGCGGACACCCATACGCCATGCGTCGGTTCGGAGATGTAGAACGGCTTTACAAAGAATACAGCCATCGTCTCCAGAAGTATACGATGGCGGCTCGACGTGATCGTATTGACCGCCAGTCAATGAATGCAACCATTGAATCTCTGCATGAGGAGTTCAGGGCTGAGTGTGACATTGTCTGTCCAAATGCCGCCGAGCTGTGTGACATGCTGTTAGATTTATGCTACAGGCGGTCTACGACCAAGCGCTTTGTATGGGCGCTGTGCGGTGATGAGATCATCGCCAACATGCTGAACAATTGTAATAATACAATCTCCTACCCTGTAGAAGATGAATACGGAGATGTCTGCTATAACGGCAAACGGTTCTCCGTGCGCACCATAGATGGAACGCTCATTGAAGATGATGGAAAGGAGGTTGTCGAAGATGAGTTTAGTAATGAATGAAAGCGAGTGGGCACGCGATATGATTCTCCGGCGTGACCTCGGAACAAAGAAATATGAAACGTTGACCAGAGTCGCGAGGTACTACCTCGAGTCTGGTTTTAGTAAGCGTGAGGTAAGAAGGCTTCTGGACGCATTCGTCCTTCAGTGCGACCCGGAAGCTTCTCTCCCGCTATATTCTGATATGCTCGACAGTGTGATGAAGTCAGCGCAGAAACGGAAGTCTGTAAATATTGAATCGATCGGCATCACAGCTAAAGAGCTTGCCACGATCGCAACGTCAGATCAGCGGCAGTCACGCAGACTTGCGTTCGTGCTTCTGGTACTCGCAAAGTATTATGATATCGTTAAGCCGAATAACGATCACTGGGTCGGAACCAAGGATAGCGAGATTATGAAGATGGCTAACATCAGCACATCTATCAAACGGCAGAGTGCAATGTATAATCACCTGAATCAACTTGGATTGGTGCAGTTTTCCAAACAGGTCGACAACATCAGTACGAGGGTAACATTCGTCGATGATGGCGATCCGGTTCTGCTGATTACAGATTTGCGCAATCTCGGTTATCAGTACATGAAATACTGCGGAGACGATGGATACTTTGTCTGCGAAAACTGCGGTGTCACGGAAAAACGCCGGACAGTGCGCGGCCGCGCCCAGAAGTACTGCCTCGACTGTGCAACAAAAATAAGAACGAAGCAGAACGTTGACGCAGTAATGGCCGCCTACTACAACAATCGTTAAAGTCTATTTGGAAAAAATGGACTCACCAAACCCCGCAAAAAATGCGCGGTTACGGCACGTGTGATGTATTGCGTATAATGATAGATACAGTAACGTTTTCTAATGTGGCGTTTACCTGTATCGGGATTATCAGATATATTATTTCCCTTCTGTTGGGGTGCCTGTCACCAAGGTGCCCCTATTTTTTATGGTGTGAGATAAAGGAGATTTGAGCGAATGGATACAGATACAATGCTCGACAGGCGTGAAGGCGAATCGGATTTCGAATATCACAAAAGACTGATTAATGCGAAGCTTGTCGATAAAACGCTCGACCTTGACTATGCGACGTTATCGCCGTATTTGTTCGGGAAGGCATATGCGCCGGATGTGGCGCGAAGGATGGCGTATGGTTCTGCCCGTACGCTTAAACTGCTGGAGGAAGATATGGAGCGTGCCGCTTCAGAAGATCCGGCAAACAAGCTGTTAAGCGAAATCGACATGAAACAGATTGAGCTTCAGAAGGAACGTCAAAGATTCAGCGACCAGAGACGCGAATTCAATAAGCTCGTCTCTAAAGAAGGCCGCATGGAACATCTGTTTGAACGGCTTACAACAGCAGCAGACAGACTTAACGAAACGGTTGGTCTTCTGTTTGGATCTGACCCCGAGATTTCGTCGTGCGGAAACGATGAAGCAGTACTTGTTTTGTCGGATTGGCACTATGGCCTTGTTGCAAACAACGTATTCAATGTTTACAACAAAGAGATTTGCGTTGAACGTGTTAAGGAAGTGGTAATGCGGGCAGCTGAACGTATCGCATTACACAACTGTTCAACTTTACATATTGTGTGCTTAGGAGATTTTTTTCATGGTGCATGCCACGTCGGCACCCGCGTAGCATCAGACGAGCTGACATGTGACCAGATCATGCAGGTATCGGAAATCCTTGCGCAGACAATAAGTAAACTGTCCACGGTTGTCGATAAGACGTATGTTTATATGACCTACGGCAATCATGGAAGAACAATTCAAAAGAAAGATGAATCCATCCACCGCGACAACATGGAACGACTGATCCCGTGGTGGATTAAAGAAAGATTATCCGATCACGCTGATATTGATGTTGTTGACGATAACGGAGACGAGTTTATCGTTTTATCTGTGGCGGGTCATGATATCGTCGCAGCGCATGGCGACATCGACAATGTCAAGCAGGCCCCCAGACTTCTTGCCACGCTGTTTAGCAAGCGGTTTGGCAGGAACATAGAATATGTCATCCTTGGTGATAAACATCACAGGGAGAGCTTTGAGGAGCTCGGGGTGACATCCGTGATTTGCGGTTCTCTTTGTGGCGCAGACGACTATGCGAATGGGAAGAGATTGTATTCCACCCCTTCTCAGTTACTGTTAGTAGTCAACCCGACACATGGTGTCGATGCCGAATATAGAATTGAATTACATTAACAGCAGGCTTCGGTCTGCTTTTTACATGGCAGGGTATATCAGTGGTAGATTCCCGGGTTCATACCCCGGTGGCTGTTGGTTCGATTCCATCCCCTGCAACCATTAGAATAACGGAGGTGTACCTGTGGCAAGAAAGACCAAGCACAATGATATTGTGACACCGGAGTTACTCGCCCAGGTTAACTCCGACAACATACAACTGCTCAATGAGTTTGTTGATTATTTACGATCTCTCCAACGAAGTAATGCGACGATAGAACAGTATATATATGATATCCGCATTGCCTTTGTCTGGAATCTCCAGTTCAACAACAATAAGTTCTTCGTCGAATGGACTAAGAGAAATGTTGTTGCATATCAGAACTGGTTGCTTAACACAAACGGGAACAGCCCGGCACGTGTCAGAAGACTCAAAGCGGCATTGTCCTCTTTGAGTAACTTCATCGAGAACGTGATGGACGATGAGTTCCCGCAGTTTAGAAACATTATTAATAAGATTGAAAGTCCGGCCAATCAACCAGTGCGTGAGAAGTCGGTGTTCAGCGAGGATCAGATCAAGGAATTGCTGTCATACCTCACCGAGCATAAATACTATGACCGCGCCTGTGCGGTTGCTCTGGCGGTATATTCAGGCAGACGCAAATCTGAGCTTGTTAGGTTTAAGGTATCTGACTTTGATGAGAGCCACCTTGTGTGTGATGGCGCTCTGTATAAAAGTGATCCGATAAAAACGAAGGGACGCGGTGTTGGTGGAAAGATGCTTAATTGCTTCACCTTGGCCAAACAGTTTGATCCGTACCTAAAGAACTGGCTTGCATTTAGAGAGCAGAAAGGTATTGACAGTGAATGGCTGTTTCCAAACCCAGCCAACCCTTCTCAGCATTTGGCGTCCAGCGCCCTCAGCGGTTGGACAGATGGCTTCACCAAAATTTTAGGCGAAGACTTTTATTTCCATGCTTGTAGGCACTTCTGCACGAGTGCATTTAAGCGTGCGGGAATTCCAGACTCGGTTATACAGCAGTACATCGGATGGGAAGATATTTCAATGGTGTCTATTTATAACGACCTTGGAGCTGATGAAGAGCTTGGCATGTATTTTACTGCCGACGGAATCACCGCACCGAAGCAGCGTGGATTTGATGAAATTTAATTTTCAGGAGTGAAAGGTATGAATAAGAGTGGATTAGTGCGCGACGTCGCCGCCGTTCTGAAACGCAACGATGTTCGCAAAGACATGCCGGCAAAGAAGCATGTCTTTTATATTTCTGATGATGAAGGAAACTCTAAAAAGTTTTCAGTAACTCAGCAAGGCCGTGGTGTGCATTTTAACATTGCGGACGTTGAGGCCATCATCGATGCAATGCTGTTCGTCATCAATGAAGCAATTAAGCGTGGCGAGCAGGTAAATTTATTGGGCTTCGGCGCATTCAAGCTGAGGCATCTCAAACACATTTCTGTCAAGGATTTCAACAGTGACGGCACAATTGACATCCCAGATAGATATACTGTTAAATTCGTTCCCGGCTGTGACATGAAGAACAGTGCCGCAGTGTATGGAACATCTATTGAAGATATGCGTGCTATCACCCTTCCCCTCGGTCTCGCCGAAGACGACGATGACGAATCAGAGGACGGCGAAGAGTAATGGCTTTAGATATCAGTAGTGTCGCTAATGGAGAAGGCGCAGTCTGCACTAGATGCGGCACACGGTATCCAAAACGTAAGGGCAACTTCGCAACATGCTATGGTGCCCTGTATAGAGGTATTGGAACGTTGAGTGTCTGTAAGAACTGCGTTGACGCAATGTACACTCAATACTTCCAGCAGGCACGCAAACCGGAAGACGCGATCAGGCAGGTTTGCCGTAAGCTTGATCTCTATTATGATGAGACGATTTATCAATCTGTGGTCGCGAAGTCCGTTCCAAGAACACTAATCGATCAGTATATCGCCAAGCTTAACCAGCAGCGATACATGGGTATGAGTTATGACGATACGCTGATTAAAGAAAATACGATGTGGCAGTTCGGCATCGTTGAAGACGAACAAGAACCTGTTGCCATTGAGGAGCAGATCGTCGCGCCAGAACCCGAGCCAGACCCGGAGCCGGAGCCTGAACAAATTGAGATCGATCCGGCGCTGATTGAATTCTGGGGCGATGGACTCGATGCCGAGTCTTATGACGCCCTCCAGAAGAGGTACGAGGAGTGGCGTGGTAATGGCACCTTTGATATTGCCACAGAAATGTTGGTCAAACAGATTTGCTTAACCGAGTTGGATATTGCACGGGATCGTGCTGAGGGGAAGTCGCCCGAAAAGGATATCCAGATTCTGAATAGCTTGATGGGTTCTGCAAATTTAAAGCCAGCTCAGCAACAGAAGACTGACGAGGCTCAGGCACTTGCCGAGGTTCCTCTCGGCGTTTGGCTGTACAGATATGAAAACGAACGACCGCTGCCAGAAGTGGACGAAGAGCTGAAGGATGTCAATCACATCCGCAAGTACGTATTTACTTGGATGGGGCATCTGTGTAAGATGCTCGATATTAAAAATGCCTACTCGGATTTGTACGAAAAGGCAATGGAAGAGTATTCGGTTCAGAAACCGGAATATGAAGAAGAAGAATATGACGACCTGCTGAGTGACACTGCGGAAGAGGAGCGGCAGGATGACGAGGAGTGATAAAGTTCTTAAAGGCGCCGCACTCTGGGGCGCATTCTATCGTGAAAATGTAGATAAATTCGTTGAACAATATCTCCATGTCAACTTACATCTCTTCCAACGCATCGTTCTCGTAATGATGTTCTGGAGTACCACCATGGTATTCATTGCAAGCCGTGGTCTTGGTAAAACATTTCTAAGTGCTATTTACTGTGTCGTGCGATGTATTCTATACCCCGGCACCAGAGTTTGTATTGCAGCTTCGGTGCGTTCACAGTCAATTAACGTCCTTGAAAAGATAACGCAGGAGCTCGTGCCACGATCACCCGAGCTCCGTGCGGAGATTGACTGGAAGGAAACTAGGATCAATGCAACGAATGCAATTATTACATTTAGGAACACGAGCGTTATTAAGGTAGTCACTGCCGGCGAATCAGCGAGAGGAAATAGAGCCAATGTCGTCCTCGTAGATGAATTCAGACTGGTTAACAAAGATACAATCGACACTATCCTGAAAAAGTTTCTGACCCTGACACGTCAGCCAGATTATAAAGCTTTATCGGCTGAAGAGCGGAAACGTGAGTGGCGTAAGGAAAAGAACTTGACAATGTACCTGAGCTCCGCCTACTGGAAGGAGCATTGGGCATATCAGAAATGTGTCGATACGCTCAAGGCAATGGTCAATCCAAAGCGAAGGCAATTTGTTTGTAGCTTTCCGTACCAGTTGCCAATAGCGGAAGGCATGCTTGACCCCGAGTTCGTCGCAGATGAAATGGCGGATTCTGATTTCAGTGAGATTAAATTCTCCATGGAAATGGAGGCACTGTTCTTCGGAGCAAGCGGCAGTAACTTCTTCAACTATGATGCTATTGTGCGCAACCGGCATATTAAATATCCGATGCTGCCGGATAAGTTATCTTTTAAGCTGAAGGACAATTCGAAGATTCGTATACCTCCAAAGGTAAATGGCGAAATTCGTATCCTGTCAGCGGATATTGCACTGATGTCATCAGCAAAACATAACAATGACGCCACAGCAGTGTGGATGGATCAAATGATGCCGACGAAAGCTGGCAGATATTCAAATAGCATTGTATACGGCAACGCATACGAAGGACTAAGAACCGAAGAGCAAGCACTGGTAATTAGAAAGCTGTTTGATGAATACAGTTGTGATTATTTGGTACTCGACACGAATGGTATAGGCCTTGGCGTCTTCGACGCACTTTCAGGCGACCTTGACGACCCGGAGACGGGCGAGATCTACCCTGCCCTATCTTGTTGTAACGACGACAACATGGCGGCTAGATGCACCGTCCCAGGAGCCAGAAAGGTTATTTGGTCAATTAAAGGAACTGCGCAATTCAATTCGGATTGTGCTGTTCTGTTGCGTGATGCGTTACACAACAACAGGATCAGGCTTCTCGTCAATGAGTACGATGGAGAAGAGAACCTGGCAACCCTTAAGGGTTTTAATAACTTGTCACCTGCAGAGAAAATGTCCCTGCAGATGCCATACATTCACACCACCCTTCTCATCAATGAGCTTACTAAGCTACAGCATGAGCAGGTTGGTTCGCGTATCCGTGTCTACGAACAGACTGGCATGCGTAAAGACCGTTATTCATCTTTGGCGTATTGCTATTATGTTGCTACTCAATTGGGTATCAAAGAATCTCGTAAACACAATAAAGGCGCAGCGGAGACATCTATGTATCAAATTAGAGCTCCAAGAAGACATATAGACAGAGGAGGCACGTGGTAAGCCATGGAAAAAGATATAAAGATGGCGACCGACACAAGCACATTCATTCCGCTTGGATCAGGAAAGTCGCCCTCCCCAGAATTTAAATTTTCAAGTCCTGTCACGGCACTTCTGTTGCGTGACTTAAACGATTATAGGCAGAGGCATCCACATTTCTTTATGCGGTATCGCAAGCACGATATTGCCATGTGGCTTGCTAATCCATACAAATTCGAACGGCAGCTTCGGGATGCAGTTCGATACATTTATCAGGTCAGCTCACATTTCCGACGGATCATTCAGTACTTCGTCGGTCTGACTGATATTGATTATCTGATCGAGCCATACGGCATCGATCCAAAGCGCGCCAGCGCCAATATTGTAAACCTTAACTATAGACGCACACTCGAAATGCTCGAGAGTATGAACCTGAAGACTCAGCTTAAAAAGATCTTAACTGTCGTTTTACGCGAAGATGTATTCTATGGTTATCTGTGGGAAACATCGAATGCAATTACTATTCTCCAGCTCCCATCTGACTATTGCGCAATTAGCGAAATTGAAGAGAACGTTTTTAACGTCTCTTTTAATTTTAGCTATTTTACCAATCGAGAAGAACTTCTTGAAAGCTTCCCTGATGAGTTCAGAGCAAAGTACGAGATTTACAAGCAGAGCGGCAGACTGCTCCGCCATCGCTGGATCACTTTAGATTCTCCGAATGCATTTGCGATTAAATGCAATTCAGACATTATCGAATACGCCATTCCGCCTTTCGCTGGCGTGTTGCGCGAAGTATTTGATATCGAGGAGTTTAAAGATCTCAAACTCGAGCGTGCTGCACTCGAGAACTATGCTCTTGTTTCAATGACAATTCCGCTTGATGACGAAGGTAACTGGGGAATTGATTTAAACAAGGCAGAAGAGTTCTGGCGCAACCTCGATGCCGTTTTACCAGAGGAAGTCGGTTCTGTACTGACTCCGATGCCGCTGGAAAAGATCTCATTTGAGCGATCTAATACGAGTGACACGCAGACAGTAACAGAAGCAGAAGAGAGTCTGTTCACCGCGTCTGGTGTATCGTCGCTTTTGTTTAATAACGCAAAAGCAAGTTCGAATGCACTGCTCTTATCTATTAAGGCAGACCAGGCAATTACATACGGTATCGTGCTGTCGATCACAGACGCGATTAACAGGTATCTGGCATCACGTCCGTACGCAAAGAATTTCAGATTAAATATTCTTGACATTTCACCGTTTAACAGGGACGAGATGTTGGCGACATATTTAAAGGCATGCCAGTTTGGCATTCCAATGGTCAGCTATTATTGCGTGGCATCTGGGCTTGACCAGATGGCGATGGACTCAATGTCGTACCTTGAGACAACTGTGCTTAATTTACAGTCACGTTTCAAGCCTCTTGTGAGTTCAACGCAGATGAGTTCAGCCAGTTCAAGCAGTAGTTCCAGTACAGACAGCCCGACTGATGGCGATGCGGGTAGGCCGACCAAAGGCCTTGGCGAGATTAGCGATTCCCGCGAGGCGAACATTGAGGCAGAACAATGACAGAACCATTTATTGTAGTTTTTACTGATGAAGCCCGCGATGCACTAATTGATCAGGGTTTCAACTTGATATACGGCGACAAAAATTATTATCTTTTCGAAAATGATGTGTTGCTGGATATAGATTTACCATCAGACCAATATGCCATGACCAGTGTCATGTCATTTGTTAGTCTGAATTCATAAGGAATACGGAGGTGCACACATGCCAAATGTAATGAACCTTACGTTCGATTCCGATGTTTCAAAACTGACTGAAGTGAATAAATCTTTTGACGCTGGTGTAATCCGCATTGCATACACTGGCGCGAACAGAAATAAATCTTTCATTTCAAAGGCCAGCTTTGAAAAGGCATTGCCGTCCATTTATAACTGCCCTATCGTATGCAACTACGATATAAGCACAGACGAGCTAGGCGGTCACGACATTGAGATCGTGAAAGATTCAGACGGTGCCCTACGGGTTATCAACACTACAGATCCGATCGGTGTTATTCCCGAAAGCGCAAAGGTGTGGTTCGAGAACTACACTGGCGCAGACGGTATCGAGCGTGAGTATCTGTACGCCGAAGCTCTTTTCTGGAAAAGACAGGCTGCGTACCAGAAGATAAAAAAGGACGGCATTACCAACCAGTCCATGGAAATCTCTGTTAATGATATGGAAAAGAAAGATGGACTGTATTACATTAACGACTTCGAATTCACAGCATTTACTGCTATCGGAGTCGAACCATGCTTCGAGGATTCGGCAATTGAAGTATTCTCGCAGAAGGCATATAAAGAGCAGCTCTCAGAGATGATGAATGATCTGAGGGCATCTTTTAATTTGGTCACATCATCCGATGAGGATGTTGATGATATACACCCACACTATTTTACGAAAGGAGACGTAGAGACATTGAAAGACAAAATTGAGCTCGCCGAAAAATACGGCATCGATGTCGAAGCTCTGGACTTCTCTATCGAAGAACTTTCTATCGAAGAACTGACAGAGGAGTTTGAAGCTATGCAGACGTCCGAAAGTGTCAACGACTCCGACGCGGAAAGCGCACCTCAGGAAGA
>AUXO010145335.1_pt1 | contig 16722 bp, 17 predicted proteins | sample 768731 | NCBI WGS metagenome assembly AUXO01 (sample SAMN02715735, study PRJNA202380) | gut metagenome | biome: sheep rumen | host: Ovis aries | place: New Zealand: Palmerston North
TTACGGCAGGAGGGTTTTACAGCATTTGGCATAATCTTGTCAATGCATATCAATTATATAAATACAGAAAAGGCCAATCTGTATAAAGTACGTTGGTTTTACGTTCCACCAGTGCGCCCTGCAATCTTAAATAGGCCATACGGCGTCGCATTGTTGTTTGCTAGAGATGAGAGTTTTTCTTTCCGGCATGTCTTTTCTGTTCTGCGCGATGGAATTTACATTCCATGGGATGGAATATAAGTTCCACGGGATGGAATGTACGTTCCAGCCTTTGGAACGGAAAACTTCTGCGGGTTGGAAAAATACGTTTGTTTCTCTAACTTTTTGCTCCTGTTTGCGGATGAATTTAATTTCTATTTGCTAAATTTGTATTGAGTAAAATAACTTGCTGTAATGATAAATTACGATTTAAAGAAAATCAAGGCTGTTTTTTTTGATATAGACGGCGTGTTGAGCAAGGAGACGATATCCTTGGGTGCCGACGGACAACCTCGCCGCACGGTGAATATTAAAGATGGTTACGCCTTGCAGCTTGCCATAAAACGTGGTTTGAAGATAGCCGTTATCACTGGTGCCAAGGTAGAGGAGCTCGGCATCCGTTATCATGGTCTTGGCATCGATGATGTCTTTCTTGGCTGCAAAGTGAAGATAGAAGTCTATAGGTCTCTTATGCAGAAGTATCGTCTGACTCACGAGGAAGTCGCCTACATGGGTGACGATATCCCTGATTATGAGGTTATGAGGCTGGTTGGGCTGCCATGTTGCCCTGCTGATGCCGCAGTGGAGATTAAGGAGATTTCCAAATATGTTTCTCCGAGACGTGGAGGCGAGGGATGTGGTCGTGATGTTATAGAACAAGTGCTTCGCGCCCAGGGTTTATGGGTGATGGATGATATAGCTTTTGGTTGGTGACAATGTTTGATAATATTGATTTTATTTTGGCAAGCCATTCTCCGCGCAGAAGAGAGTTGCTGACCCAGTTGGGCATAACTTACCGTATAGCTTCTGCCGAATGTGAGGAGGCTTATCCGGAGTCCTTGGACAAGGAAGAGATACCTGTGTATCTGTCTCAACTGAAATCTGATGCATGTCAGGTTGTGCTAAACAATAACTCCCTGCTTATCACTGCCGACACTATAGTTTGGGCAGATGGTCGGGCTCTCGGCAAGCCTGCAGACAGGCGACAGGCTGAAAGTATGCTGAAAATGCTCTCGGGAAAGACCCATGACGTTGTCACCGGTATCACATTGAGAGATTCTACACATCGCAAATCATTTTACTGCACTACAAAAGTTACCTTTGAACATCTTGATAATCAGGAAATAAATTATTACATTGACAATTACAGCCCATTTGACAAGGCTGGTTCCTATGGTATCCAAGAATGGATAGGTCTGGTTGGTATAAAAGGTATCGAGGGTTGCTTCTTCAATGTTATCGGACTGCCAGTCCCTATGCTCTTTCAGGAAATCAAAGCGTGGCGATTCGCATGAAAGCATCTATAGCTATCATCAGTTTATTCCTTTCATTATCTTCATTGACGGGAAACACGAGCTCCATAATTGCTGGCGGCGAAGATGTGGTTGTGGATTCCGCACAAGTAATAACCCCCGACACAATAACACCTCTTATAGAACAATGTTTCACTGTGCCGACTTCGTCGGAAGAACACATGATATATGCCGCAAAACTGGATAGCGTGAGGATTGATGATGCTCGCAAGACGATTTTAATCTATGCCAATGACGAATTTTCATTCAGACTGTTTACGGCAGAGCGTGTAAATGCCATTTACTCTAAGTTTAAGGCAGTACTGCCAGATAGTGCTGAGAAATATGATTTGCAGGTCATTGCCAACGGCAAGGAAATATCTGAATATATCCCCAATTATCAGCGCAGTCAGTCTGATGCATCCCGCATGTGGAGGAATATTGATTATCGCGGTAAGCCATGGGTAGACAATATCTCCAGACCATTTAGTATTGCCAGAGGTTTATACAACAGGCATATTACGATTTGGCCAAGTCATGGCAGGTATTGGCTCAATGAGCAGGAATACTGGGGTTGGCAACGGCCGGCTTTATTCTGCACGACAGAGGACATGTTTACGCTGTCTATTGTAACGCCATTCCTGATTCCCATGCTGGAGAACAGCGGTGCGGTGTGTTACATGCCCCGTGAACGTGACTGGCAGTTGGAGGAAATCATTGTAGATAATGACGACCCTCAGTCTGGCTTTACCGCTACAGACGGGTTGAACTATTGGGAGCTGTCGTCCAAAGAAGGTTTTAAGGACTCACGCAATACGTATTATATTAATGAAAGTCCATTCAGATACTCAAACAGAGAGTTCTTGTATATAGCTGATACGTTGGGAATTGACGGTGTTAAAGAAACAAAAACTTCAGATGGTAGAGGTTCCGCCTTTTGGATAGAGACAATGGCTGGCGATGAGCAAGTTTCTACATGCTGTTGGATGCCGCATTTCAAAAAAGCCGGTGATTATGCGGTATATGTCACGTATCAATCATGTGAGAAAAGTACGGAGCGCGCGATATATAAGATAGTGCATGATGGTATTGTCACCAAAGTCAGTGTAAACCAGACGATGGGTGGAGGAACATGGGTTTATCTTGGTACATTCGGATTTAGTGCCGGTCAGTCTGCTAAAAATGCAGTATATCTTGATAATGCTACAGGTGAAAAGGGTAAAATCCTTTCAGCTGACGCAATCAGATTCGGCGGCGGTATGGGCAACACGGCGCGCGAAGAAGACGGAAGCGATGGTGTATGCAGCGGTTTGCCGCGTTTTCTTGAGGCTGCACGTTATTACTGTCACTATTCAGGTTTGCCCTATGACGTATATAACACAAAAGATGGGCACAGTGATTATGCTGACGATATTAATTGCCGTTCAAATGCTTTGAACTGGTTGGCTGGCGGAAGTGTGTATGTTCCTGACACAATAGGAGGGAAAGTGCCATTTGAATTATCACTCGCTGTGCACAGTGATGCCGGTTTTAGACGTGATAATGATATATATGGCTCACTGGTAATCAGTACACTGCGGAACGATACCTTGGGGGAACACTTCAAAAGTGGGTTGTATAGAATGGCATCTTCTGATTTTGCTGACATGTTGCAACAGAGTATTTGCAAAGATATGTCAGCCGCATTAGGCAGGACATGGTACAGAAGAGAGCATCTGCGTAAAAATTACAGTGAGACGCGAAAACCGGAGGTCCCTTCTGCCATCTTGGAAATTATGTCTCATCAAAATTTCTCAGATATGTTGCTGGGACATGATCCTAACGTGAAGTTTCTGCTGGCGCGTAGTATTTATAAAGCTATTTTGAAGTATATAGCCTTCCAGCACGGTTCGGATTATGTGGTCCATCCCTTGCCGGTTCAAAACTTTGCCGCTATACTCCAACATAACGGAAAAGTGAGGTTGTCATGGTCACCTACGGAAGATAATATGGAAAAGACAGCTACACCTGTCGGTTATGTTGTATATACAAAACGTGATGGCATGGGCTATGATAATGGTGTGTTTGTGAAAAATGCTCAAGAATACGTAACCGACATTAACACAGACGTTGTTTACAGTTTTAAGATAACTGCAGTGAACGCCGGAGGAGAGAGCTTCCCGAGTGAGGAACTGACTGTATATAAATCATCCAAAGAAACCATGGAGGCATTGATTGTGAACGGTTTTACACGATTAAGCGCCCCAGGTGTTGTAAACACGAAAGACAGTCTTGGCTTTAGCCTTTCAAATGATTTTGGCGTGCCTTATATGAAAACACCGGAATATTGCGGTGACCAGTATGAATATAATCGTGACAAACTGTCGGCTCTGGGTAGATCTAATACTGACATGCAGGGAAAATTTGTAGTCGGAAATACATTCAACTATCCTTTGGTCCATGGTAAAGCGCTTGTTGGGCTCGGGCATGTGTCATTCTCTTCCTCAAGCGCTCAAGCTGTAGAATGCAATAATGTCTCTTTGGACCCATACGATATGGTGGATTTGATACTTGGTCTTCAGAAAGATGACGATGAAAGTAGTATCCGGCAATATAAAACCATCACGCCGGATATGCGAGAGAATTTATCCGTGTATCTGGATCATGGTGGACGCTTATTCATATCCGGAGCATATCTCGGTTCGGACATGAGGACTTTGGAAGACGAACGTTTTATGACCAAGAAATTAAGAAGTCAATATGTCGGTAAACTCCCGGAAGACATGAATGGCACAATTAACGGAGAGAACTTTACAGCAGCATTCGAACAAGAATATAATCAGGAGACTTATGCTGTACAGCATCCGGAAATGATAAAACCTGTAGGTGAAGCGCAGGTGACATTAAATTATGGTAGTGGAGCCTGTGCCGGTGTAGCATGCAAAACCGGCAAAGCCAGGACATATGTTATGAGTGTGCCGTTTGAAAGCATCAAAACCGATGAGGCACGTGTGGAATTAATGGGAAAGATTGTGGAATTTTTAACGAAATAGGATATGACATACAAGATTTATTTAAATGAGAAGAACACACATAGTTTGGAGATTACTGAAGAAAACATGCTGACCATACAAAAATATGGACTTTTTGATGACCTCGTTGATAGTAACGGCTATGTGGATGAGACCATATTGGATAAGCTGAAATTTAATATACGTTCACTATTGGCAAACAGCGAGGGCAACAGCAAGGATTTATTGGATTTGTGTATTGACATTATTTACCATGACAAGATGAAATCATATGGTCTTTCGCAGTTACTGCAAGCTTATGAGAAATGGGTTGATGTGCAATACACCAATGATTTGACGCCAAAAATATAAAAATCAAATCATTTGCGCTACAGTCAGGACATAGTCTTCGGCGGAATAATAAATTACGTCAAACGATTGCTTGGCTGTAGGGTAGGAGGCACGAAACTTGCCTTTTTCGCTCAACTTAAACGGCGGGATGTAGTAATTCAGCATCGTATTGACCTCTCCCGACATGAGCGACTTAAAGATACTCTCTTTCGCACTCCAGACAACAAGATGGTAGCGTGTGTTGTCGGATGTGGATAGAGGGTATTCCTCAAAGCGCATAAAATACTTCAAGATATTATCAACACGCGGAGAGATTGTTTCGATATCAATACCAAAGTTTGACTCTTTAGAGATAGCCACAGCGACATATTTTCTTGTATGTGATATACTGATGTGTTCTTCGGAATTTGTCAAAAATGGTGCCCCGTTGGGATGGTGAGCCAGATTTATCTTAGAATTTTTGAAATGTTGCTGAATCAGTATTCGTTCAATCAGGTACTCTTGCTGCCTGCTGAGAGCCTTAAATTTTCTTGTGACCTCAATCAAGAGATTCGGCTCACGCAATATGCTTGCCAATTCTTCGGAAGATTCAGTAACCTTCCAGATATAGATGCACATGTGATTGATCTCAAGAGTTTTTAGCAAAGGCATAGTAAGAGATATCAGAATCGCGTGACTTTGACTTTAGAAATATGGCGCTCGTCACTGCTGAGTATTTCAAAAACAAAGAGTTTGTATCTTACTACTTGATGCTTATGTGGTATGTCGCCGATGATGTCAATGACAAGACTGGCCAAAGTGTTGATGTCTTCTCCAAATTCTTCAAAAAACGTATCGTCAATGTTAAATGTCTTACAAAAATCTTGTAGCGATATCTTTGCGTCAAAAATGTACGTGTTACTGCTAATCTTAATGTAAGGGTTCTTGTCATCATCAAACTCATCATTGATTTCACCGACGATTTCTTCAATAATATCTTCCAGTGTCACAACTCCAGCTATGCCGCCATATTCATCAACAACAACGGCAAGGTGAATCTTTTTGGCTTGAAACTCATGAAGGAGGTTGTCGATTTTTTTGGTTTCAGGTACGCAGATATACGGGCGTATCAAGGATTGCCAGTGAAAGTTTGCCGGTTTGTTCAAATACGGGAGCAAGTCCTTGATATATAAAATACCAATGATGTTGTCCTTGGTGTTGGAATAGACAGGAATGCGCGAGTATTTGTTTTGAGCAATTACTTTCAGTACTTCTGAAAAAGGTGTCCTGCTGTCAATATCAACAACATCCACATGGGCCGTTAGAATGTCTTTGACAGTCTCCTTGCCGAAATGGATAATATCCTTTAACATGGTCTTCTTTCGGAGACTCTCATTTGGAAACATGTTGGCGACATAGGTCTTCTGATAGAATTTGACATTGTCGGGATATAGACGATAGACCAATGTATTTATCCCAGATAAGAGTTTCCGCAATGGGTAGAAGAACTTGTCGCCAGGATAATATGGAGTCGTTAAGATAAAAGCTAAAAGAATAGAGATGCCAATTAATATGGCAACGGACAGACCCCAATGGATTTGTAATATGCAGAGTAATGGAAAAATGATAGCCAAACAACAGTAGAAGCCTATCTCGAACAAATCGACATTGACAAATACGATATTGTCAATTCTTTTTCGGGGGAAAGAAATAAGATTTAGCAGTTTTTCGTCGGTCAATGTAATGCTAAAGTAATACCCTGTAATGATATACAAGGCTAAAATGCTGAATAAAATACAGATGATGTCTAAAATGTCAGGCACAGACATGTAGGTATTTATTTTTCAGAAGCAACGTTATGGAAGTTAAATATTTCCAGTTTCTCTGCCCAAATCTCAGCTTTAGTCCTGCTCAGTCCGCTGCGGTCAGTGTAGTTTGTATATCGGAGTTGGCCCTCCACATATATTTTATCACCTTTACGGATATATTGCTCAGCTGTTTTTGCCAAATTACGCCACAATTTTATTGTGTGCCATTCTGAGCTTTCTGGAACTTGGATGCCCTCTTTGGTTGTGTAGGCATTGTTGGTTGTAGCCAAAACGATTGTAGCAACTGCAACATCCTGAGAAACGTATCTTATCTCCGGATCTTTACCGACATTGCCTATCAATATAACTTTGTTTAGGGACATAATATTAAATTTAGCGTATTCTGTCAGCGTCTTTTACTTTTTTTTCATCACGGCGGATAGCTCTCCATGCCATGTGGTTAAAAAGCAATGCAACCGCACACTGTATACGGAATGTCAGGATAGTCTGATCTTCTATATTGAAGATAGGTATAGCCGGCAATATGATTAGGACGCAAAGTATGACAATAGATAGATTTGCCATCTTCATCTGCAATCTGCGATTGGTGTATTTTAACAGCGCAACGGTAGAGAGTATTATTGATAGGCCGGACAGGCATGGGAATACAGCATGTGCGTTGAGGATGTCTGTCGAGTTGCAAAAAAATACAATAGCAACAACCATGATGATTATTGCTATTAACAGATATAGGCTCTGTATTCGCTGTATCATAATACTTAGAACTTCTTTTCTGCGGTTGGGTTTTTGAAGTATATCTTTTCTTCCAAGAACTCCTGTTCAGCAATCAAAGATGGTTTTGGCATTTTTTCAAAATGACGTGAAATTTCAATTTGTTCACGATTTTCAAATTCCTCATCCAAAGTGTCGGTCTTGGTGCCGAACTCTCTCAATTTGTTTTGTAAATCAGCTTTAACGTCAACTGCTATTTGGTTAGCACGCTTACCCATTATAAGTACGCTTTCGTAGACGTTGCCTGTCTGGGCGCTGAAATCCATAATATTATGCGTTACAGTTGTTGTTGGTGTCCCGTTTTTCTTGTTTGCCATAATTATTTGTGTTGTTTATAATGATTTAAATTTTTCTTGTGCTTTTTCAAAAATATGTTTTGCCTCGTCCAGATATTTTGATGAGGGATACTCGTTCAAGAAACCATAATATTCATCTATTGTGTTTTCAAGTCGTTCTTTCATTTTCTCTTTGACACTTTGTTGTGCGAGGTGATATTTTGATTTTAATATCAACATTGAGAAGTCTTCTTTCATCTTTGAATACGGATAGTCTTTAATGGCATTTTCTGCAGTCACGATGCATGCTTCGTAATTATTGCCACCCATTGTTGAGTTGCCGATATATCCGCCAAGGTTGTAATATAGTTTGGCTGCAAGATATTCTTTCATTACCAATTTGTCCTGCAGTTCATATATCATGTTGCGTGCGGTCTCAACATACTGTGCGTTAGGGTCGTATTCAATGTAGTTTTGCAACTCCGTGACAGCCTGATATGTTCCAGTCTGGTCTAATTCAGTCTGTGGCGTGTTCATATACAACGCCGTTGCCGCATAAAATCGCGCCTCGTCAGTGTGAATGCCTGTAGGGTAGTTGTTTAGATATTTTTTGAAATAGTCGTTGGCAACGATGAAGTCTCTTGCTTGATATTGAGTCATAGCGGTTAAAAATGTCGCTTCGTCTCCTTTTTCCGTTCCTTTCAAACCGGGCATGATTTGGTCCAGGAGAAAGGATGTGTTGCTGTTTTTGTTTTGGAAAAAGTATTGCTTAGCCACTTCATATTTGAAGTCGGTGTCAGGACTTTTCATTATTTTATTGAATGAACTGCATGAGGTCATCAATAATAGCATTATCCCTAGTTTAAGTGTTATATATGTTTTCATCAAGAGAATATTGTTGCAAAATTAATGATTTTGACGCACATAGTTGCGTTATAGAATGTTATTTTTCATAAAATGTTTAATATGTGCAGTCAATTTTGCTTTGATTCAGTCTTTCTCTGTGCGATTGTCTGCTGAATGTTTCTTGCTATTTCGTCGTAGGATTCTTCTTCACGTGGGATATAGGCGGGCAGATATTCTATTGTGACAGGTTTGCGGTGAGGGATCTTTGTCTTTCTTGAGAATGCTTCGTAAGCGCCTGAAATGTGTATGGGTACTATCGGGATGTTCAATTCCTTGCTTAATATGGCAAAAGTTTTCTTAAATTCATTCAGGTTGCCGTCATAGGTCCTTGTGCCCTCCGGGAATATAATGATGTTTTTACCTTGTTTCAGCACTTTGGAGAGTTTCATGATGGAAATCTTTATATTGGAGGAGTTCATGACGATGACGTTATGCTTGCTGGCGAGGAATTTGACAAACCAATTCTTTACATGTTCGTCCTTGGCATAGAAGTATGTTTTGCGAATGACGGCTTTGTTTAGGTATGCCATGACGAACATACCGTCAAAGTAACTTTGGTGATTGGATGCAAATATGACAGGTGTGTCCTTGGGGATGTTCTCCAATCCTGTGGCCTTCAGGTGGAAATAGGCTTTGCTCAGCAACTTGAATATTTTTGTAATAACAACGCCTGTTGCCCAAGTGGCAGGCAGCTTCACGCCGTTGCTGTTATGGTTGATGATGGCGTTCCAATCAATGTCTTCTTGTTCAATGAAAGATTTGAAGTCGGCGACATATTCAGCCAGTTCTGTGACATTGTTGAAAGCCAGCAGCCTCTTTTGGTCCATTTCCAGTCCGAATGTTGATTCGATAAAAGCCTGAAAACTGATTTTGTCCAGTGAGTCAAGTGCAAGGTCAGTCTCCAAATGGTCTGTCGGGCGCACAGAGACATTCTTCTCTTTGCTGATGTAGTTTTTGATGATCTGGTATTCGGGGAATGTCGGCTCAACAAAGGTTGCGGCCGTTTTGGTTGTGTTTGTTTTGTTCAGCAATAACGGGAGTTTGAAGCGTTGCAGTTTGTCCAACCGTGTACGGGGCAGTTCTCCGCGGTAAACGGAGAGATTCATTATCCTCTTGTATGGTGCGACGGTTTCATTGTAAGGCTGCAAGATATGTTGCTTTAGCAAGTTTTCTATTTCTTCATCGCTTTGTTCACAGATGTTTTGCTGCGGAACGATGATGGCTCTCAGTGTGTCGCCGTCTTGCAGGACCGCTGATTCCTTTACGTATTGGGTGTATTTGTCTAATTTGTATTCTATCTCGGCGGGATTAATGTTTTTGCCGTTGCTGAGGACAATGATTTCTTTGCTCCTCCCCGTGATGTACAGTCTGCCTTTTTTGTCAAAATAGCCAAGGTCTCCTGTGCGCAGGAATCCGTCTTTACCTATGACGTTGGCTGTTTCTTCCGGATTGTTATAATAACCTTGCATCACATTCGGGCCTTTGACATATATCTCTCCGTCACGAATGTCTACGGTGACGCTTGGCATGGGTTTTCCTACACAGCCGGGGATGATGTCGTCAGGTCGGGTGAATGAAATCATCGGAGCGGTCTCACTCATGCCGTATCCTTCCAGTACGCTGAGTCCCAAAGTCCGCAAGCCGATGCCAATCTCTCTGTCTAATGCCGCTCCGCCACTGACGCAGTAGGTGAGCCGCCCGCCCATCTTCTTTCTGACTGACTGGAAAACAAACCGTGAGAGCGTCATGCATTGCAGTTTTTTGCATAGCCAGAAGAGGAATCTTGTGACTGGTGAAGCGTCTATTTTTTGTTTTATTCCGTTATATAGTGTCTGCCACAGACGGGGCACGCCGATGATTATTCCTATTTTGCCTTTTTGCAGTGTCTCCATGATGTCCACCGGCATCATGGACGGTGCGATTGCAATGCCGCCGCCAACCATAAGCGGAGCGACGACAGAACCCATCAGGGGCAGCACATGATGCAAGGGCAATAAAACCATCGTCCTCAGTCTTGGACTGAAGATATGTACATCCTTTGATACGGAGTTTACGTTGGCAATGATATTTCTGAATGACAGCATGACACCTTTGGCCGCACCAGTCGTGCCGGAGGTGTAGATAATTAGCGACGTGTCGTCATCGTTATATGGGACATAGCTTTTCTCCGTCTCTGTTATTTCCGTCATTTCGTAGTCGTCAATCAGCATCACTGGAGTCTCCGTCCCTGCCTCGGAGAGAGCCTGGCGGATGGCGTCGGCTTTCTTTATACTTGTCCAGATACATGCCGGCTGGCAGTCTTTGAGGATGTAAACGATTTCCGGTATCGTTGATGTCACATCTACGGGGACAGCAATGCCGCGGTTGCTCCAAATGCCCAAGAGGGCATAAATCCATCCTTCTCTGTTTTCAGAGAAGATGATGGTCTTCGCACCCGATGCCGCCGGGCATTTCGTCGAAAAAAGGTGCGTACGATATAATAGCTCCGTATAGCTCACATTCCTTTTTCCGGAAAGTATGGCTATACCTGGATGTTCTTTTAAGATGACTGGTTGTGAACTCATATATTGCAAAGTTAAGCATTTTATCAGTTAAGTTATAAAATGACTTCTAAAAACTTTTGTAATTTTGCATGGAAAAGAGAAGAAGATTATTTTAATTAAACAAAAATGTATACTTGGTTTGATTGTAAGGTCGTTTATGAGAAGACTATGGATAACGGCCTGTTGAAGAAAGTCCCGGAATCTTATCTCGTTGATGCGTTTAATATTGCTGAAGCTGAGAAGAGAATAGCCGAAGAGCTTAAGCCATATATCCGAGGAGAATTTGAGGTTACTGATATCCGCAAGGCGAAGATTGCTGAGATTTTCGACCAGAATGAGGTCGAGGAGGCTTATTGGTACAAGGCAAAGCTTGTCTATATCACTATTGACGAGAAGAAAGGCAAGGAGAAGAAAGTCAGCAATTTCATCATTGTCAAGGCGGGCAGCCTCAAACAAGCTCTGGCCGTTTTGGAGGAAGGCATGAAAGGTTCCGTCATGGATTATGTCGTCGCCTCTATAGCTGAAACTTCTTATATGGATGTCTTTCACTACGCAAAGATTGATTGATGAGCAGTATTGTTGAGCGACTTGTCAAGATTAAAGACACTCTGCCGCCCGATGTCGTTCTTGTGGCAGTGTCCAAGTATCACCCCTGTGATGAAATCCTGTCTGCCTACGGTGCAGGCCAGCGGGTGTTTGGCGAGAATATTGTTCAGGAGCTGCGTGGCAAATACGAATCTTTGCCAAAGGATATAGAGTGGCACTTCATAGGCCATCTCCAAAGAAACAAGGTGAAATATATCGCTCCGTTTGTCAGCATGATTCATTCTGTTGACAGTCTGGACCTTTTGCGGGAAATCGACCGGCAAGCCGCCAAGTATAACCGTGTCGTTCCGTGTCTGTTGCAAATCCATGTAGCGCAGGAGGAGACTAAATTCGGTTTTTCACCGGAGGAATGTACACAGATGCTCTTGGAAGGTACATGGCGCAACCTGGGCCATGTAAGACTCTGCGGTATCATGGGAATGGCCACAAACACCGACGACGTAGAGCAGGTGCGCAGAGAGTTTCGCTTCCTCAAAAATTATTTTAATGAGCTCAAAACGGCTTTTTTCCAGGACGACGCCATGTTTTCCTGTCGTTCATGGGGCATGAGCGATGATTACCGGATAGCCTTGTCGGAGGGAAGCAACATGGTGCGTGTCGGCAGTCGCATCTTCGGCCCTCGCCCCTGAGGGAACAATAAATTTTAATACCGTCTTATGTCCAGATATACTTTATTTATAGCAAACCGGCTTTACCGCGATAAGGAGCGCAGGGAACCTGTGTCGCGGTTGGCTACAAATCTGGCCACCTTCGGTATTGGCATCGGACTTGCTGTAATGATTGTATCCGTCTGTATAGTCTTGGGGTTCAAATGGGAGATTTCGTCTAAGGTTATAGGGTTCGGTTCGGATATTGAGATTCTGAATGCCCAATCGTTTTCTTCCACCGAGAGCGTCCCGATAGATTGTTCGGAGGCTGTCGTAAACGAAATCCGACATACGCAGGGTGTCAGAAGCATACAGCGGACATCAAGAAAATTTGGTATCATAAAGACTGAGACAGATTACAAGGGCATCATGTTCAAAGGCATCGGTCCTGAATACAACGCACAGTTTATCAAAAAAAATCTTGTTGAAGGCCGTTTCCCTGAATATGCCAAAGAAAAAGGACAGAACAGCATTATCGTCAGCCGGTCAGTCGCTCGGAAAATGAATCTCAAACTCAACGACAGGCTCTTTTCTTATTTCTTTGAAAACAGTATCAAGGTCCGCCGTTTTACCATCGTCGGTATTTTTGAAACCAGTATGCAACAGTTTGACGAGAATGTGATATATACCAATATATATGCCATCAACCAACTGAACAAATGGGATGACGACCGCTGCTCGTCGCTTGAACTGAGCGTTGAAAATAGCGAACAGCTGGATGAGACATATACCAATGTGTTGAATACAATCCACAATCTGAAGAGCGCTGACGGCAGCGAGTATGTCGTATATACCGTCAAACAGTTATACTCACAGATATTCGATTGGTTGAAACTTCTTGACCTTAATATCTTGGTTATCATTGCGTTGATGACCATATTGTCCAGCCTGACTATAATCAGCGGATTGCTGATACTTATTTTGGAAAAGACGTCCACGATAGGTATTCTCAAGGCCATGGGCGCGAGCGGCAAGGCCATCAGGGAGATATTTATCTATTATGCTACTTTCATTATCGGCAGGGGAGTGCTGCTGGGCTATGTCATAGGGCTTGGACTGGCGTTCATACAATACCAATGGCATATTGTCACTCTTGATTCTTCCAAATATTATGTCAGTTTTGTGCCCATTATCTTCAACTGGCCGCTGATTATCCTGCTGGGGGTCGCCACGCTGATTATCTGTGTACTGACACTCGTCGGTCCCAGTTATCTGGTGTCCAGAATCAGCCCTGCCAAATCCATCAAATTTGAATGATTGCCCATGACGGGCTTATATCTGCCGTCATGGGCTCTGTATATCTGTCATGATATCGGTGCCTACAGGTCATAAATTTATTTTTTTATATCGTCTCTTATTCTGACTTGTCGGGGAACGTGTTTTGTGTTATTCCCGTTGAATGTTCCGTTCCATCTGGTGGAATTTATATTCCAGCCAATGGAACTTACGTTCCGTCCTATGGAATTTACATTCCGGCCTTTGGAACGGAAAAATTATCGCCGTCAAGATGTTTTTATATGCTCTCTTTTGGATGGACAATCCCAATTTTTTAAAAAAGTTTGTAAAAAGTTTGTGGTGTAAAAACTTTTTTTTATATTTGTCCGTGAAAATCTATTCTTGAGAATTTAATTTATTTAATATGTGTTTAATCTAAAAAAATAAAGAATTATGGAAAAAAGAAAATTAATTGCATGCATCATTGTGTTTTTAGCATGCATAGTAAATGTGAAAGCTGAGTGTCAGTGGGTTAAAATTTATGAATATGAATCTACTGACCTGTCTGATTTTGTGGAGTGTAATGATGAGACTATTTTACCAATGATGGATCCTATTCATGGTGATTCTTTATACCAAATACTCACGAATGGAGTGACGTATAAAGTAAAAGTCTATTCAAACTATTCTGATATTTACGACAGCTGTTTTGCAGTATATGACTACGTTCCAGAATCTTATGAGATTGACGGCTTTTGGACTTATGCGAATAATGGCTGTTTGGCTTCTCCTGACGGATATTTCGGAATTTATAATATTCTTTGTTCTCCAAATGGGTCAGAACCAATTGATTGGGAAAATTATCCGGATTATTCAGAAGAGGAAATGGTGGGACTCTGGGCTCAAAGCGGTATGCATTTTTCTATATGCACCACTGGCATTTTTCATGTCAAAATTGAAATATATGACTTTCAGTGTGTACCATAATGTGTTTATGTAGCAGGGATATTTAATATAGAATGAAAGATATGAAGCGTTTATTGAAAAGCATTTTCATGCCAGTTGCAGTGATGATGTGTTGCATGCCTGCACAGACAGTGCGTGGTCAATCTGAGGGCTATGTCACCTATGGCATCCATAGAGATCCTGTTACGTTGCAATATTATGGTATAGTTACATCGACATCTTCCAAAAATATTACAACGGCAAGTATTCGTTCTGCCATTAGCGAAAGACATCCTGTGTCTCTTGCGTACATGAGCTTTCCGGTAACAACAATATGGTCGAGTGCTTTTATTAATTGCAAATCTCTTACGACTGTCAGTTTTCCTTCCAAGTTGACGCATATATTAGACAATGCATTCGCGAATTGTGTCCGTCTGAAAAAGGTGAATATAGTGAGTGGTCTGATAAGTATCGGTGACATGGCATTCTCAAACTGCTATCAGTTGGATACGGTATTACTCCCTAATACCAACACACTTGAAACGATAGGGAACAATGCTTTTAAGGATTGCATCAGGCTCAAGTATATCAATATCCCCGTGCATGTAAGCAGCATAGGTCAAAGTGCTTTCCTGAACTGTGAGAGTCTGTCGGAGATAGGTATCCCATATACAGTGACGCATATCGGAGTGACTGCCTTCAAGAACTGCAAGGGGCTGAAATCAGCCATTATCTCTACGAAAGTATATAGTATCGGTGTCGGCGCATTCCAGAATTGCCGCAGCCTTGAGACTGTGGAGTTCCACAACAAGCAGAACATGGGTATCAGGGCAGAGACCTTTGACAGCTGCGTCAGCCTGAAGAAGGTGACGATAGTCAACGATAATATTGTATATATTGACTCGTGTGCCTTCAGGGGATGCAGGAGCCTGCCGGAAATTACTATACCGGCAACAGTGAAAAAGGGTATAGGTGCCTCTGCATTCGAGGGCTGTACAGCGCTGGATGCGGTGACCAGCCTGATAGAGGAGCCTTATGCCTTTGGCAAAGATGCATTCAAGAATATCTCGCCGAGTTGTGTGCTGACAGTGCCTTACGGCAAGAGGGCGGCTTACATTGCCGCAGGCTGGACTGAGGATGTCTTCAAGGGCGGCGTTGTGGAACTGCCTGCTCCGGAGGGTATCCAGAGTGTCAGGGTAAAGCCGTGCAAAGCATCTGCGTATTATGACCTTGAAGGGAAAGAGGTGTCCCGTCCTCAAAAGGGGAAGATATATATCCGCGACGGCAAGAAGGTGCTGATGAAATAAGAGGGTATCAAAATATGACAACAAGAAAGAGAGGCATCCTTGCTCCATCGCAAGGATGCCTCTCTTATATTTATTTACATGAAATGTGCTCAGGCTTTGTTTTTCTCGCTGTTCCAGAGCAGTGCGCAGAGGACAATGCCGACGGCGCTGCCGATGACAAACATCAGGTTGGCAGTGTTCCAACTGCTCTCGGCAATGTGTCCGATGATTATCTTTGAAGCGAGAGAGTCGCCAAAAAGATAGCCAAACAGTCCGACGAAACCGGCAGCTGTACCGGCAGCGTTTTTCGGAACCGTGTTCAGAGCCTGGACACCAATCAGGGCTACAGGGCCATAGATGAAGAATCCTATAATAACCAATGCCGTATAGACAAGTGTCTTGGTGACGACAGGATTGCCGCCACCCAATGCTGGAGCCTGCCAATACAGGATGGTGCCGATGAATACCATTATCATGCAGATAACATTGGGAGGTGCGCAGCGTCCCTTGAAGAATTTTGCGGATATCCAGCCCATGAAGATAGTGCCAACGGCACCGACGTAGTTGTGGACGGAGAAAGCCAGTTTGCACTCAGAGGCATCCATGATATGTTCTTCCTGCAGATAGGTGGGAGACCAGTCGCCGACGCCATAGCGCACCATATAAACAAGCACGTTGCTGATGGCGATTACCCATAAGAGTTTGTTCTTCAGTACGTAGTCGATAAAGAGCGTCTTGAAAGGCAGCTTTTCTCCGGCAACTTCTTTGGTCTTGACGCCGCTGTAGTCTTGGCGGTAATCCTGAATGGATGGCAAGCCGCAGGACTCCGGTGTGTCGCGCAATGACCACCAGCAGAAAAGTACAATCAGCAGGGCAACAACCGACGGTA
>AUXO012579260.1_pt1 | contig 16722 bp, 16 predicted proteins | sample 768731 | NCBI WGS metagenome assembly AUXO01 (sample SAMN02715735, study PRJNA202380) | gut metagenome | biome: sheep rumen | host: Ovis aries | place: New Zealand: Palmerston North
TCAAAGACAGGATGCCCTTTGTTTAAAGGACTTCCGAATTAATTGAGTGCTTACTTTTGAATGAAAGCATCGCTACAGGACTTGCGACTGTCGGGTGGCACTTTGAATTGCCCGGCTTAAACTGGGCAATACCATTAGGAATATCATTCTTTACATTTCAAGCTGTTGGATATATGCTAGATGTATATCACGGTCGAATAGAGGCAGAGAAGAACTTTTTAGATTATGCGCTATTTATCTCATTCTTTCCTTCAATAATTAGTGGACCAATAAACAAGGTTTCCTTGATTATGCCTCAAATTAAGAATCTAAGAACTTATTTTGATTATAACAAGGCAGTGGAAGGATTAAAAATGCTTTTATGGGGCATGTTTATGAAAGTTGTGGTAGCAGATAGAGTAGGACTTTATGTGGATACGATACTTCCGTATTATCAAAACTACAGTGGTCTAACGTGTTTTACTGCAAGTGTCTTTTATACGATTCAGATATATACAGATTTTGCGGGGTATTCTCTAATGGCCATTGGTGTCGGAAAGGTTTTGGGCTTTGAACTTACGGAGAATTTCCGTAGACCATACTTTGCGGTTAGTGTTACGGACTTCTGGCGCAGATGGCACATCTCGCTTTCTACATGGTTGAAAGATTATGTATATATCCCATTAGGCGGTAGCAGGTGCTCAAAGATTCGCAACTATTGGAACATCTTAGTGACATTCTTAGTAAGTGGTATTTGGCATGGTGCCAACTGGACGTTTATAGTTTGGGGAATTTGGCATGGATTATTCCAAATAATCGAGAAAGCAATAGGACAGCAGAAGTGTGAATATGGGTGGCTTGGTAAAACGGTTAAGATTATAATCACATTTTTGTTAGTTAACTTTGCCTGGATTTTTTTCCGTATGCCAACTCTATCTGATGCAGTTGGTGTGATGAGTAATATATTCGACTTTAGTCAACCGCTAAACATTGATGTCGGTTCCAGGCATATTTTCTTGCTGATGATAATTGGCACAACTATCCTTTTCGTTAAGGATTTTACGGACGAGTACATGCCAAACAAATATAAGTTATTTGATAGTAAATGCACTGTGGTCAGATGGACCTCTTATTTTATGGTTATTGTTTTAATCTTACTGACGGGAGTGTTTGATGCGGGTCAATTTATATATGCTAATTTTTAGCCAATGAAAACTTTTATATTAAAGATTACATTCTTTTTTTTAGGGATTGTAGTAATAGATAACGGATTGGGAATAGCCTTTAACTATTTGCGTGAGAATGCTAAAGGCGGGGCAACTCGTCGAGATAACTATATATGCAACGAAATGACATGCAATTTGCTGTTGGTTGGCAGTTCAAGGTGCGAGCATCATTACAATCCGATAATTATTGAAGATTCATTGCACACGACCTGTTACAATGCAGGGCAGTCTGGTAATGGCATAATCGTGGCCTATGCAAGATATTTGATGATGTGTGAGAGGCAGAAACCAGAAATGGTGATATATGATATAAACCCAGATTTTGACCTTTTAGCAGATTTTGATAATCATCGTTATCTTACTTGGTTGAGATCCTATTACGATAAGGATTATGTGCGTGATATTTTTGCTTCTATTGATCCTACTGAAAAATATAAGATGCTTTCCAAAATGTATTGCTATAATTCTCGCTTCATAGAAATTCTTATTGATTATATCCATCCTATAGAAGCAGAAGGCATAAAAGGCTACGTACCTTACAACAGTGAGATGGATAAAACAAAGATAGATCCCAATGAGATTGATAAACATCTCAATTCATATGATTTTGATCCTTTGAAGTTAGACTATATCAAGAAATTGATAGATGCGGTAGGGCGTGAGAATATTGTAATAACAATAAGCCCACGCTGGTATGGCTTGGATGAAGCCTCATATAAGCCGCTTGAGGATATTTGTAGAGAAAAGAACGTAACGTTTTTAAATTACTCAAATAATGCAGAGTATGTATATAATGATGAATTGTTTAAAGACGGGACTCATATGAACTCTAGAGGGGCAGATGTCTTTACAAAGGAATTAATTCAAGATATACGTAAGATTGTTTCATATGAATGAGACAAACCGAATGTGCCACGTAGATATGATGAGGGGCTTTCTTATGCTTCTCGTTGTTATGGAACACAGTTCAACCCATATTTTTAAGACATTTGACGGGTTTACTGAGGTTCATACGTATATGGTGTATATTGTTCAATTTATGATGCCGGCCTTCTTTTTTATATGTGGTTATGTGCTGTACCGTCCAGATTTAACTTTGAGAAAAGAAGAGATAAAGATTTTATTACGAAAGAAAATTAAGTCACAACTGATATCTCCAATACTTTTCTTTCTACTTTACCTCTTCATATCCAGAATTGCATTAGTAGACGGGTTATATGAATATCATAAAGAGGGATACTGGTTTACTTTTACCCTGTTTTTCTTTTATATTCTCTTTTCGGTTGTTGGCCTATTATTTAATTCAGTTAAATTAAAGCCTATTTTTAAGAATGTTTTCTTATTACTGTCAGGAATAGGTTTATTTTATTTGGCCCATCTTCTATGCTCGTTTGAATCGATTAAAAACCAGACATCTTTGTGGGGAATATTTCATTGGAGGTATTTTATCTTTATGGTTTTGGGATATCTTACACGACAATACAGGCTTCTTGACAAAGGGAGAAAAACGGAGCTGATTTGTGGGATTAGTATTATCCTATATTTGATTCTCAATGTTTTCTATAAGCAAATAGATAATACACACTGGTCCATTGCGATAATGAACCTGATGCTATTGGGGGTATTTGGCACTATAATAGTCTATTGTTTCTTTTCTAATTATGGAGAGGCGATTCATTCATCAAGATTTGGAAGATCACTCCAATATATTGGCCAGAGAACCTTAGGTGTCTATTACATAAATTTTCTTTTATTGCCTGTTCAATTGCAGTATTGTACTCATTTTTTAGTTGAATATCCGATGCCGTTAGTAGAATTGGGATTATCTTTTATTTTAGCTGCAATTAATATTATAGTATGTATGATTATTTATAATGTAGTATACCTGTGTCCACCTTTAGGCGAGTTCTTGTTCGGGAAACAATATACTCCATCAAGGCGTGAAGCTGAGAATTGAAATATCAAAAGAACAAATAAAGGTGCTTAATATAAAATATTTGAAAGTAATGACATTCAAACAACTGTTTCATAAGCTTTTTATAGGCGGAATATGGTATGTTGGTTATCGGGATAAAAAAGATAATCAAAAGTCAAGGTATGAAATTGTGCTTCCCCCTAAGGGACAATGGTTAGCCGACCCCTTTCTTTATGAATTTGATGGTCGTCATTATTTGTTTGTTGAACAGTATTTTACTCAAAAACACAGGGCTGGTATTGGTGTATATGAATTCGTTGATGGGGTGCCAGTCAACAATGAGGTTGTAATTGAAAATAAGTATCATATGAGTTATCCTTGTGTGTTTTACCATAATGGAAATCATTACATGATACCTGAATCTTCTGCCAATAATACAATTGATTTGTATGTGGCGGAATCTTTCCCTTACGGCTGGAAGCACGATGCGATACTACTTACAGGAGAAAAGTATGTAGACTCAACTGTGTACAAGGATGGCGACAATCTTTATTTATTATCCTACAAGAAAGATGGTTCTCAGTGGAAGTTGGTTGTGTTTTTATTAGACATTGATAATAAAGCGTTGACTAGGATTAGTGAGAAGGTCTATCCAGATAATACTGGGCGTCCTGCGGGCTTCATTTATAATGATAAAGGACTATTTCGCCCCTCACAAGATTGTAGCTTAAAGTATGGTGAAGCACTGATAATTAATAAGATTGATTCAATTAATAATGATGGCTATAATGAACATCCTGTATCAAGAATATTAAGTAGTGATATCAAGTGCCCAATAAATATTCACAGAGTCCATACGATAAATCATGATTCTCAGTATGAGGTTGTGGATTTGTTTGAGGAGAAGTTTGATTTATTTCATGGTTGGAAAATTTTAAAGCGAGCTTATTTATGAAGGTTTTAATGGTAACAAATTTTGTGCGTACATATGCACTGGGATTCCAAAATGTAATATTGCCACTCCAGTCTTTAGGTCATGAAGTTTTATGGGCTGCTAATTTTAAGGATTTTGTGGGAGACAGATCATCGATTCCATGTAGAACATTCCAAATTGATATCTTCTCATACCCTTTACATAAGACAAATTGGAGAGCATACAAGCAAATAAAGGATATAATAAAAAAAGAAAAGGTAGAAGCGATTCAGTGTAGCACGCCAATAGGTAGTACACTAGCACGTATAGCTGCATGGAGATGTGGTATAAAAAAAGTAATATATACTGCACATGGATTTATGTTCTTTAGAGGTGCTCCTCTGATAAACAGGACACTATACAAGTTTCCAGAAATTATATTGGCTCCTATTACGGATACTTTGATTACAATTAATGAAGAGGATTATAAAGCCGCAAAAACATTAAAACTGAGGGGAGGCTCAAAGCCTTATATGATTCATGGAGCTGGTGTAAACATCGGCGTTGAGGTAAAAATAGACAAACTTCAAAAAAGAGAAGAGCTTGGCTTCTGTGATAGTGATATTATTGTTGTTTCTGCTGGTGATTTAAATCCAAATAAAAACAATAGGATTGTTATAGAAGCAATGGCTAAGGTTCAAAACAAGAAAATTCACTATGCTATTTGCGGTGCAGGTATGTTAGAAGATGAGTTACGGCAGCTTTCTAAAGACTTGAATGTGGAGAATAATGTTCATTTTTTAGGCTACCGAACAGATATGCAGGAAGTTCTAGCTTGTGCAGATATATTTATAATGTGTTCATTTAGAGAGGGAGTTCCAAGATCTATACTCGAAGCAATGGATTTGGGTCTACCATGTGTTGGTTCAAAAACACGTGGTATCGCAGATCTTATTGATGATGGTAAAGGTGGCTTTGTTTGTAAGCCAAAGGATGAGAATAGTTTTGCTAAGGCTATAACTCTATTGGCAGAGAATCCCGATTTAAGGGATAAATTCGGAAACTATAATAAAGTAAAGGCTAAAGGATATTCTAAGGAAATTGTAAGAGAAGAACTTACGAATATCTATCGTGAGGTATTGAGTTGATAATCATGACGAAGGAACAGCAGACTTTGATTCAACTTTTGCATTATGGTTTACATGAAGAAGGAGAAGTAAACATATATAATGAAGTTAATTGGCCAGTTGTATTATCGTTATCGCAAAAACATGGGGTTGCAGCAATTGCCTTTGATGGTATGGCCCTCCTAAAGCAGAGTGTGGTTGTTGAGATCAATCAAAATACGAAGTTGAAATGGATAGGTTGGATGACGCAGCAGGAGCAATGCTACCTAAATCAGGCGAACACGATTGAAAGTCTTGCCCGTTTTTACGCTAAGTTTAATATAAGGATGATGGTGCTGAAAGGGTGGGGGATTAAGTTTAGATTATCCTATTCGGTCACATAGGACATGTAATGATATCGATATCTTTCTTTTTGGTGAGCAAAAGCGTGGAGATAATTTATTGAATCAAGAACTTGGAATAAAGATTGATAATTCAGAACATCAACATAGCATCTTTGTTTATCAGGGAGAAACGGTGGAGAACCATTACGACTTCCTGAATGTCTATGCACATCTGTCATCACAGAAGATTGAAAAACGTCTTAAAGAGTTGGCTACGAAAGCAGTGCCTTACAAAATGAAAAATGGTGCAGAAGTGTGGCTGCCTCCTGCTGACTTCAATGCGCTATTCATCCTGCGGCATACTGCTTCGCACTTTGCTGGTACTGCCATGAACATCCGCCAAATCATCGATTGGGGCCTGTTTGTAAAGAACCACCATGATGAAGTTGACTGGAATAGTCGCTTCCATTAGTGAAGGAATTGAATATGCATCACTTCTATGATGCTCAGAACTATATATGTTACCATTATTTAGGTTTTGACAAGTCCCTCTTTCCAATGATAGAAGGAGAAGAATATGGAGAACGTGTCTTCCAAGACTTGTTTAACGATGAGAATATGAAGCCAAAGGAGAAGGGTTTTGTCAAATACATCTACTCCAGGTATAAGAAATGGTGGGGAAACCGTTGGAAACATCGTATCGTTTACCCCGAAGGTTTGTTTACCACTTTTCTCGTTCAGGCAGTATCGCATCTGATGAAGCCTGCAACGTTGCACAATTAGGTTTATGTCCATTCAAGACAATACATTCAGTCTGATAGCCGTTCGCATATTGCCTGGTTGCGACGAGGCATATCGCAAGAACCTAAAGGTAGGACGATTCTATTTCTTCAATGACAGGTATGTCGATGAGGGGGATAGGATTGTGCCTAATCCTAAACGGTGTCAGATGCCGGGGGACTTCTTTGGCAGGAATATCAATGTTCAGGCGGTATGCGGTGTGAATGGGGCTGGCAAGAGTACACTTTTTGAGATGGTGTATCGCATTATCAACAATCTGAGTTGTTTGTTAGAGTGTGACTCATATCGTGGAGGTGCTGCCGCAAGGTTATGGTACATTGAGGGGATACAGGCAAAACTGTATTATGAACTAGAGAACGAACTCTTTACTATTGGCTGTTTCGACGACAGAATGTATTTTGAGGGTGAACGGGTTGGTAGGATAGATTTGGCTGTTGGCTCAAAATGTAAGGGCAGAACTTACGAGACAGTCTATCGCCACCTGTTCTATACTCTTGTTACCAACTACTCCATGCAGTCGTTAGTGCCGCTCGACTATGATGAAGACAAAACTGTGGATTGGAGGGGTGTGGAGTCTGAGCGAAACTGGTTAGAGGGTATATACAGCAAGAACGATGGCTATCGGGTACCGCTGGGTATGGAACCCTATAAATGGTATAACCGGTATGATATGGAGCGGCAGGCTGACTTGGTGAATGCGAGAGCAGCCTTGTTGCTTCTTGGAAATAATGACTTGATTAGTGGCTATCAGTTTGAGGACATTGAAATAGAGTTTGATGAACAGTTTTATGCGAAGAAGGTAGAGGGTTTTGACTTTAGGAATCATGTGCAGAATGCGGACTTCCAGGCATTAGATCCGAATGACTGTCTGAGCATCATGTTCGGGAAGTTCGAGATAGATGTGGCGATGGTAGCTCAGAAGGACAGGGAGGTCGTGGTGAGGGCAATGGCCTACATCTTTGATAAGATATGGTCAGTGGCCAATAACTATCCATCGTTCGAAGGCTATGTACATGTCTCTGATGTTGTACCCGATACCTATATTTTTGTTGATCCAATGCAAAAAGGGATGTTCGAGTCACTTTGCGAGAGCGTATACCGAGAGCCATCTCACATTTCTACGAAGATCATCCAGACCATCAACTTCATTAAGGCCTACGTCACTCACAATGTTCCTGCGAGGGTATGTAATCTGATGGGGACATTCAGCTATAACAGTTATTTCAATAGCTATAGCGATGGTCGGGGGTATCGTAGCTTGGCAGAGCATGAGCTGCATTTCATACCACCGTATTACAAGATGACCATCTGGCTTCGCAACAGCGCAACGAATGCCAGGATAGAATATACCCGTATGAGTTCTGGTGAACGCCAGTTTGTGCAGCAGATGGGCAGTTGCATGTACCACATGCGAAACCTGATGTCGGTAGAAGAGTATGAGGAGCAACAGGGTTTTGAGCGCCCGAAGTATCACCACTTTAACCTGATACTCGATGAGATAGAGATTTGCTTTCACCCGGAATACCAGCGTACATTCTTGCTCAAGTTGATAGATACTATCGAGAAATTGGGCATCAATGAGCACAATCACATCTATATCATCCTGTCGAGTCATTCGCCATTCCTGTTGAGTGATTTGCCAAGAGGTAGGGTGTTACTTCTGAAGGATGGTGATGTGGAAGACAATGTAGCGTTTAGCAACACCTTCGGAGCTAATATCAGTACTCTGTTGAACGAAGACTTCTTCCTGGCAAACGGCTTTATAGGCGGCTATGCACAGAAGAAAATCACGGATGTCATAGCGTTTCTTGAACGACCGATGTCTGCTGGTGAGAATCCTGCTGAACGTGATAGAATTTGGCAGCTGGTAAGTCTTATTGGCGATCCGCTGCTGCATGGCACGATGGTATCTTTGTTTTATGAGCATTATTCAGCGAACAAGGCTGAGCGTATTCAGGCTTTGGAAGATGAACTCCAGCGATTGAAAGGACTGTTATGAGACAGATTACGATTACTCCAAGTATCGAGGCTCTGGCTGAGAAGTATCAGAAGATGCTGACGGGGAAGTTGCCTATAGCAACATTCCATGCGGGTTTCACGATGAATCTTCCACAGAGAGTGGAGGATACAAGGGTCTTGTTTGCTAATACCAATAATCCTATCAGGGAGTCGTATGAACTTGGTGGATGGAAAATCATTGGAAATCTAAGGGATAGGAATAAGTATGTCGTTTTTCTGGATGCTTTGAAAGATCGTCTTGAAAATGGGTTGTTGACAGTACACCCATCAAAGTTCCAAGACGAAATAGATGCCTTTACTTCCCTTCTCTCTCCTGAGGAGATGGCGAGGAAGATGAAGCTGGGCAACAGACGAAATGCTGTTTACAAGACATTTACCGAAATCGTACAAGAAATACTTGGTTATACCGACATACGTAAATGTGTGTTTCCCTGGTTTGTTAAGCAGTTGGGCATCAAAACCTGTGTCTATTGCAACTCTCAGTTTGCAGTGACTGACGAAGATGACAGAGGCTATTACCAGTTGGACCATTGGAAGCCGGAGTCAGTGTACCCCTATCTCAGTGTCTGCTTCTTCAACCTCCAGCCCAGTTGTGCTTCATGCAATATGCACAAACGGGATGACAAGAGAGAATACCATAGTATTTGGAATGAGTTGAAAACAGAAAGCAATGAGCTATATCGTTTTACGATTCCCAATGCTTCTCTGGCTCGCTATATCATGACGCATCATATAGACGAGTTAGCTATTCACATGGATGCGGTGAAAAACACTACCCATCTGGCTCTTTTGAGGGAGAAACTGCATATAGGCAGTCTTTATGACCAGTTTACGGATGTTGCCGAGGAGGTCGTCTGGAAGCGCGTGGCCTTTGACCAAGGTTATCTGAAAGCGCTCAGTAATTCTTCTGCATTGAAGATGCTCAAGCAGTCTGATGTGAACCGCTTTATCCTTGGCACATACGACAAACCCGAAGATATACACAAACGCCCCCTTGCCAAACTGACGCAAGACGTAGCAAAACAGTTAGGAATAATTTGAATTTTAAATATTGAAGAAATGAAAGCTTTGATTTTGAACAGTGGCTTAGGCCACCGTATGGGTGCCATTACTAAAGAGCACCCTAAGTGTATGACTGAAATATCTGCCCATAATACGATTCTTAGTCGCCAATTAAGGCAACTTGTGTCGTTTGGTGTAGAAGAGGTCGTAATGACTACAGGATATTATGATAAGGTTTTGGTGGACTATTGCAATGCACTCCACCTCCCATTAAAATATACCTTTGTCAACAACCCCATCTATGATCAGACGAACTACATCTATAGTATATACTGTGCAAAGGAACAACTAAAGGATGACGACATCATCCTGATGCATGGTGACTTGGTGTTCGAAAATCTGGTTATGGAGGCAGTGATGGATAGCGAGAACAGTTGCATGGCTGTGAGTAGCACGCTGCCTTTACCAGAGAAGGATTTCAAGGCGGTTGTCAAGGATGGCCGTATTGAAAAAGTAGGTATTGAATTCTTTGACAATGCGATGACTGCACAACCTCTCTATAAAATCAAGAAAGAGGATTGGCTCATTTGGCTTGCCAATATTGAGAAATTCTGTGAGGCTGATAATCGGAAGTGCTATGCAGAGAATGCCTTCAATGAGGTCAGTGACCAATGCAAGATATATCCTTGTGATGTGATGGATATGCTTTGCGCAGAAATTGACACACCGGAGGATCTTGACGTGGTTAGTAAGAAATTGGCAGAGGTTAATGAACGTACAGTCTATATGTGCTTCTCTACGGAGTATATTCACTCAGGCCATATAGCCATCATCAACAAGGCTCGTCGCCTTGGCAGGTTGATTATCGGTATTCTCTCAGACGAAGCAGTTTCTAGTTTCAAGCGTTACCCACTAATTCCATACGAGGAACGAAAGGCTCTTTTTGAAAATCTTGCAGGTGTGGAAAGAGTTGTTGAGCAAAAGACGCTTTCATACGCCGCTAACCTTCGTGAACTAAAGCCTGATTACGTAGTACATGGCAATGACTGGTGCGAAGGATTCCAAAAGCCCATTCGTCAGGAAGTATGTGAAGTGCTTGCCGAATATGGTGGTAAGCTTGTGGAATATCCATATAGCAATAACCCAATGTATAAAGAACTGGATGCTAATCATCGTTCTGAGGCATCCATGCCAGATGTTCGTCGTGGTCGTCTGCGTAAACTTATCAATATGAAGGGACTTGTTACGGCCATGGAAGCCCATAGTGGTATTACAGGTCTGATTGTTGAGAATACCAAGGTACTTCAGGATGGAAAAACCTATCAGTTTGATGCTATGTGGGTGAGCAGCCTTTGTGATTCTACTGCCAAGGGTAAACCTGACATCGAGTTGGTGGATATGACTAGCCGTTTCCGTACCATTGATGACATCATGGAAGTGACCACCAAACCTATCATCTTTGATGGTGATACGGGTGGTTTAACCGAACACTTTGTTTATACTGTTCGTTCTCTGGAGCGTATGGGTGTGTCAATGGTCATCATTGAAGACAAGACAGGCTTAAAGAAGAATAGTCTCTTTGGAACAGAGGTGAAGCAGACGCAGGCTGCTATACCAGACTTCTGTGAGAAAATTCGTGCAGGCAAAAAGGCTCAGAAGACACGAGAGTTTATGATTTGTGCCCGTATCGAGAGTCTGATTCTGGAGCAGGGTATGGAGGATGCCTTAGAGCGTGCTTTTGCCTTCAGTGAGGCTGGTGCCGATGCCATTATGATTCATAGCCGCAAAAAAGACCCTGTTGAGATCTTTGAGTTTGTCGAGAAGTTCCGTGAGAAGAATACAACAACACCAATTGTCGTAGTTCCCACATCATTCAATACCGTGACTGAGGCTGAGTTTAAGGAACGTGGTGTGAATGTGGTCATTTATGCCAACCAACTCACTCGTACAGGCTTCCCAGCCATGCAGGATGCTGCCCGTACTATTCTTGAAAACCACCGTGCTAAGGAGTGCGATGATAAGTGTATGTCAATCAAAGAAATTATTACTTTAATCCCAGAACAATAATGATACAACCAAAGTTTTTCTATGATACATTAGCCAATTATGGCATTAACTTTTATGCAGGAGTACCAGACTCACTGCTAAAGAATCTCTGTGCTTATATTACTGACCATGCTGATGCTGCCCACAATATCATTGCTGCCAATGAAGGTGGGGCTATGGGACTGGCAGCAGGACACTATCTCGCTACAGGCCAGATATCGGTAGTGTATATGCAGAACTCTGGTGAAGGCAATATCATCAACCCTCTGGCATCTTTGACAGATAAAGATGTCTATAATATTCCCGTCCTGTTAGTGATTGGATGGCGTGGTAAACCTGGAGTACATGACGAACCACAGCATGTGAAGCAGGGCAAGGTTACGACAGGCTTGCTTAATACCATGGGCATCGACTATACCGTTCTTTCCAAAGAAGAGGATAAAGCTGCTGCTCAAATCAAGAAAGCTGTTGAGTACATGCAGCGTACAAAAGAGTGTTATGCTCTGGTTATAGAAAAGGATACTTTTGATTCCTATTCTTTACAGAATGTTGAGAAGAACGATTTAACACTATCTCGTGAGGAAGCTATTCAGACTGTTGCAGCAGCATTAAGCGAGAAAGATGCTATTGTTTCAACAACAGGCATGATTAGTCGAGAACTCTTCGAGTACCGCACAGCCATGAATCAGGAACACAAGCGTGATTTCCTGACGGTTGGCTCAATGGGACATGCCTCACAGATAGCTCTTGGCATCGCTTTAGAGAAAACTGACCGTCGTATCTGGTGTTTCGATGGTGATGGTGCAACGATTATGCACATGGGCAGTATGGCGATCGTGGCACAAAAGTCACCAAAGAACTACGTTCATGTGGTATTCAACAATGGTGCTCACGATTCTGTTGGAGGTCAGCCAACTGTAGGCCTCCATATAGATTTGCCTCGCGTTGCGAGAGCTGTAGGGTATAAACATACATATAGTGTCGCAACCAAAGAAGACCTTGCAGATATTTTAAATGAAGTCAAGAATATTGATGGTCCAGTACTGATAGAAGTGAAAGTCAAAAAGGGTAATCGTAAAGACCTTGGTAGGCCTACTACAACTCCCGTTCAGAATAAAGAAGCTTTGATGGAATTTTTGAAAGGTTAGTGATTATTGGTTATAGGTTATAGGTTATAGAGAAAGTATGAGCCAAAAGATTATAAACGGAATAGATAAGCTTCCAGGCATCCTGCAAGAAGTGAGATGCCAGAAGCTGTTCCTTGTGATAGACTCCTCCTATCCGTTTTTGAACATCAAGGATGCGATAGAGGCATTGCCTGTAGAAAAAGTGATGTTCTCTGACTTTACACCTAATCCACTGTATGAGCAGGTATGTAAGGGAATTGAACTTTTGAAGGAATCAAAGTGTGATGCTATCTTTGCTGTGGGAGGTGGTAGTGCAATTGATGTGGCCAAGTGTATTAAACTGGCTGTTTTGGCAGAAGAGGGGAATGCCGCCATTATACCACCATTGGTGTCAAAGAGGGTTTCTGTTGATGGAGAAATGATACCTTTTATTGCCATTCCAACTACAGCTGGTACAGGTAGTGAGTCCACTCATAATGCCGTAATGTATTATGAAGGAGCTAAACAAACTGTAACTAATGATGGTGTGCTTCCTGACTATGCTATATTAGAGCCGTCTGTATTGAAAACATTGCCGTTGTATCAGAAGAAGTGCACCATGATGGATGCGCTTTGCCAAGGCATTGAGTCTTGGTGGAGTGTTAATTCTACAGAAGAAAGCTATGAATACAGTCGCAAGACCGTTGGATTAATAATGGCTAACTGGAGAAAATACATCATCGAAAATGATGAAGAAGCCGCTGCCAATATTATGCTTGCTGCTAATTATGGAGGCAGAGCTATTAATATCACGGCTACGACTGCAGCTCATGCCATGAGTTATAAGATAACTTCCTTATACAAATTTCCACATGGTCATGCTGTAGCAGTATGTCTTCCAGAAATCTGGGCGTATATGCTGGACAATATGGATAAGAGTATCGATAGACGTGGAAAAGAATATCTGACAGGTATTTTTGAAGATATTTCAAAAACAATGGGATGTGACACTCCAGAACAGGCGATTGCTATGTTCCGTGAAATGATGAAAGATATGGAACTTACTAATCCTGTTGCGGGGAGTAGGGATAACGAATTGAAAGTTCTTTCCACATCCGTAAACCCTGTAAGGTTAAAGAATAATCCTGTGGGTATAAATGAAGAAGAGGCTTATAAGCTTTATAATATTATTGTACACTAAGTGTGATTTTCAATGGAAATAAGGGAAAGACTTGTATATATACTGAAGCACTACAAATGGATTCAGTATACTTATCGAAAGGTATTAAGCCTGTTCTTTAGGTTTGTCGGACTATTCGTGAAAATGGACACGAATCTGGTGCTGATAAATTCGTGGGTAGGTAAAAAATACAATGATAGTCCAAAGGTGTTGTTTGAGACAATGAGGGATGATCCCCGGTTCAAAAATCTAAAATACGTATGGGCATTTGAACATCCAGAGAAATACGATTTGAGGGGAGCGAAGTGTATCAAGATAGATACATGGGATTATTTCATTACTGCTTTGAAAGCAAAGGTATGGATTACCTGTGTAAATATTGAACGTGGGCTTACTATAAAAAAGAAGAATACAATCTATATCAACACATGGCATGGCGCAGGTACGAAGAAGATTGGTAATGCTTGCGCTGGAAGGCATGATTATGATTTGTCCAACGTCAATATGATGTTAGTGCAAAGCGACTTTGAAAAGGAAATCTTTATTCGTGACTTTAAATGCATCGGTAAGAATATCTTTAAAACGGGATTCCCACGAAACGACGAATTGTTCCATCTGACAGATGAAGACAGGCTGAAATACAGGAAACAATTTAATATTCCAGACGGAAAGAAAGTCATCCTATATGCTCCTACATGGAGAGATAGTAAGGACGGAGGTTTGTCATATAGGGTAGAACCACCTATACATCTTGAAAGATGGAGAGAGAGGTATGAAAAGGATTATGTCGTGCTGTTCCGAATGCATCCCTTCACTACCATCTTCAATATGCAGTATGATGATTTCGCGAGGGATGTCACTTTCTATGACAACCTGAATCACCTGCTTGCTATAACTGATGTGCTGATAACCGACTATTCAACCATCGTCTATGATAGTGCTGCAGCAGGAATTCCATTTATTTGTTTTGGGTTTGACTATGAACGGTATTATGAGGAGCGAGGTTTCTATTATGATTTGGATAAAGTATATCCTGGTGGAGTAGTTAAGACTGAGGAGGAAGTTTGGCAGAGAGTAGATGACGTTATGAACGGCGTTGACAAAGACAAATATGATGCCTTTAGAGAGAAATTTATAGAGGCTGGAGGGCATGCTACAGAAACAGTCTTAAATGAACTCAATAAGATGTTGCACTGATGAACAATGGCAAAGAGATTTTTTGATGTCATTGGTTCTATCATATTACTGTTGTTCCTTTTCCCCTTATACCTTATTATATACATAGTTCTTAGATTGACACAGAAAGGGTCAGTACTGTTTGTGCAGGAAAGGATAGGAAAGGGAGGCAAGCCTTTCGACATCTACAAGTTTCGCTCCATGAAGTTGGATAGTGAGAAAGATGGCAAGCCAAGGCTGGCAAGAAACAACGATGACAGACTGACAAAAGCAGGAAGATTTCTTAGAAGACATCATCTGGACGAGTTGCCACAGCTATGGAATGTGCTGAAAGGGGATATGTCGTTTGTAGGGCCAAGACCAGAGCGTAAATACTATATCGACAAGATAATTAAGCACAATCCAAGGTACGTGGAACTCTATCAGGTTCGTCCAGGACTTACGTCGTATGCCACCCTTTATAACGGCTATACTGACACGATGGACAAGATGCTACGACGATTAGATATGGATTTGGACTATTTGGAACATCAATCCTTTTGGACAGACATGGGCATCATGGTTCAGACGGTTAAAAGAATGATTAAAGGAGAATAATTGGAAATGGAAAAACTATTGTTTACTGGGGCTTCTGGTTTTTTGGGTTATAACATCCGACCTATATTGGAGAGGTCATACGATGTGCATACCATCGGTTTAACCGATGATGACGATATCAAGTTCAACTTGGCAAAGGAAGTGCCGCCTATCAATACGCATTATGATGTGGTGCTGCATGCAGCAGGGAAAGCGCATACTGTGCCCAAGACAGAAGCAGAGAAGCAGGTGTTCTATGATGTGAACTATCAGGGAACCGTAAATCTGTGTAAGTCTTTGGAAAAGGCAGGTATTCCCAAGGCTATAGTCTTTATCAGTACGGTGGCAGTGTATGGATGTGAATACGGAGACTTAATTTCTGAGGAGCATCCGTTAGAGGGAACCTCGCCATACGCAGACAGCAAGATTAAGGCTGAGAAATACCTAACAGAGTGGTGCGCCTCACATAACGTGACGCTTGGCATCCTCCGCCCGTCACTGTTAGCAGGAAAGAACGCCCCTGGCAATCTTGGTGCAATGGTGAAGGGCATCAAGAAAGGGTATTATATGAATATCGCGGGGGGAAAGGTTATCAAGAGCATCTTGATGGCCGAAGACATTGCCCGACTTGTACCTATTGTAGCAGAGAAAGGTGGAGTTTATAATGTATGTGATACCCGTCAGCCTTCATTTGGAGAGATTTCTGAATCAGTAGCTCGTCAACTTGGTAAAGGTAAGCCTGTAAGCATCCCTTACTGGATGGCATGGTGTATTGCAAAGATGGGCGACTTGTTGGGCTCAAAAGCTCCGATTAATAGCTATAAGCTGGGGAAAATGACAAGATCCCTAACATTCAGCAATCTGAAAGCTCGCACAGAGCTTAACTGGGAACCGCTAGACGTTTTGGAGAATTATAAGATTTGATTATGGCTACATATCTTATTATATTTTTAGTATTGTTGGTTTTGGAGTTGACATACTTCAAAGTTGCGGACCGATTTAATATCATTGATAAACCTAATGAACGCTCGTCACACAAAACAATCGTTTTGCGTGGTGGTGGTATTATCTTCACCATTGGGTTTTGGATATGGAGCATTGTATTTGGTTTCCAATATCCGTGGCTATTAGCTGGTGTGACGCTGGCGGCGGGAATATCGTTTGTAGATGATATTCACTCATTGCCTGACTCCCTGCGTTTAGTAGTGCAGTTTACGGCGATGTTCTTAGTGTTTCAGGAGATAGGCCTGCTGCATTGGGATATGTGGTGGATAATCCCGATTGCATTGATTGCAGCAGTTGGTGGAACGAACATATTTAACTTCATGGATGG
>AUXO010064087.1_pt1 | contig 16719 bp, 13 predicted proteins | sample 768731 | NCBI WGS metagenome assembly AUXO01 (sample SAMN02715735, study PRJNA202380) | gut metagenome | biome: sheep rumen | host: Ovis aries | place: New Zealand: Palmerston North
AACATATTCCGAAAACTGCGTGTGAACACCGCTCACGAATTGCTCCGCTACGCTATGCGTTCTGGCTGGATCAACGCCTCAGAGTTTACCATCTGAATCATCCTGTCATTCATCTCAGAGCCTGTTTGATATCTTCCAGGAGGTCCTCTTTATCTTCCAGTCCGACCGACAATCTGATTGTATTGTCTGACACATCCATCGCCGCTCTCTCACTGTCAGTGAAAAGTCCGAAAATGGTGGATGCAGGATGAATGGCGAGCGACTTCCTGTCGAAGAGGTTTGTAGCCCTTCTGATGAGTTGCAGTCTATCTATGAACTGGAAGCATTTTTGCTTATCATCCAGGTCAATTGTGAAGACAGCTCCCGGCAATGGTCCGAATTGGCTTAAAACAAGATGGTGGTAAGGATTATCTTCCAGTCCCCCATAATTCACCTTCTGAATCTCAGGCAATTCCCTACACTCACGAGCAAGCCAGAGTGTGGTTTGCGCCTGACGTTGGAACCGAATGTCGAGCGTGTCGAGTCCGAGGGTCTCCATATATGCCACCTGAGGCGTCATCAGTGCCCCAATATTGGTGACCAGTTCCATCTTCACCCTTGCCGAGAACGCCATTTTCTTCCCCACTCTCTTCACCCTTTCCTTGATTCTGGGATTATTGGCAAGCGACCAGTCAAACTTTCCATAATCAATGAGCAGTCCTCCCAGTCCCGTACCTCCCCCAGAGATATACTTTGTGCTGGAAATCACCTCGATATCCACTCCAAGGCTTCCCGCATTGAAAGCAGAGAAAGGCACAATGGTGGTGTCGGCAATAAGAGGGACTCCAGCTTGATGCGCCAAATCAGCCAACAGGCTTATATCAGCGACGAAAAGCTGCGGATTGGTGATGATTTCGAAAAACAAGGCACAAGTGTTGTCATCAATCAGATTTTTCACTTGATCCAGATTTCTGAAATCCGCAAACCTGACCTCAACTCCGAACTGCCCGAGGGTGTCTCTCAGCAAAGAGACCGAATTTCCAAAAAGATGCTTCGATGCCACAATATTCAATCCCTGAGCCGCCACCGCCGTGACAGCATAAAAGATGGCCGCCATTCCTGTGTTCAGCGCTGTGACACTCAAAGCACCAGTCGCCTTTTTGACCCTATCCTCCAGATAAGCCACCGTTGGATTTGAAATCCTGGCATAAGAATGGCTCATGGATCTTCCGCAAAAAGCATCGCTCATATCCTTCGCCGAATCAAACTCAAATGCAGCCGTGTAGTAGATTGGCATGGACAGAGAGCCATAAGGATCAGGTTTCTGATATTTTGTATTCAGTATGTTCGTTTCGTATTTCATTTGGACGCAATGATTTTTCTCAATGCAACAACCAGTTTGTCAACGTCTTCCTTGGTGTTATAAATGGCGAACGTGGGTCTGACACTCATTTCATATCCCAATGCCCTGAGCGCAGGTTGTGCGCAATGATGTCCTGCCCTGACGGCGATTCCCTCCTTATCGAGCAAAGTTCCCACTTCCGGCACAGGAATTCCGTCAATCACGAAAGAAACGACCGACACCCTGTTTTTAGGATTTCCCAAAATGGTCAGTCCATGAATCAGACCCAACTGTTCCCGCGCATATTCAGTCAGCCAATGTTCGTGTTGCTCAATATTGTGGATTCCGATATGCCTCACATAATCCAGAGCCGCTCCAAGTCCGATGGCATCGGCCACATTAGGTGTACCCGCCTCAAATCTGGCTGGAGGATTATTGAACTCAGTGCGTTCAATCGTCACATCCTTAATCATATTTCCACCTCCCTGCCAAGGCTGCATCTTTTCAAGGATTTCTTTCCGTCCATAGACCACCCCAATGCCATTAGGTCCATAGATTTTATGTCCGCTGAAAACGAAGAAATCCGCGTCTAACTTTCTCACATCCACCTCAGTGTGTGCAATCGACTGAGCCCCATCAATCAGCACAGGAATATTATGCTTGTGGGCAATATCAATGATCCTCCTCACATCATTTATCGTTCCGTACGTGTTATTCACATGTCCGACACTCACAAACCGTGTCCTTGGCGAAATCAAGCGCTCAAGCTCAGAGAGAATCAAGTCACCATTGCGGTCCGTAGGAATCGCCTTCAGCTCACATCCCCTTTCCTTGCACACCTGCTGCCATGGCACAATGTTGGCATGGTGGTCGAGTTCAGATACAATGACCTCATCCCCCGGCGTGAGATACTGTCTGCCATAAGTCTGAGCGACAAGATTGATTCCCTCAGTCGTTCCTCTGACGAAGATGATTTCCTCTGTTGAAGCCGCATTGATAAAAGCCCGGACCTTTTCCCTCGCAGCCTCGTAGGCATCTGTAGCCCTTGCTGCAAGTGTGTGAGCACCTCGATGGATGTTTGAGTTGTCCTTTTTGTAGTAATCCGAAATCTTGTCAATCACCTGGAGCGGTTTTTGGGTAGTTGCTCCATTGTCGAGCCAGACTAAGTCGTGACCATTCACTTTTTGATTGAGAACGGGAAAGTCCTTCTTGATTTCTTCTTGATTAAGGATGTCACTTTCTTTATAATTCAGATCCTTGAGTTTTTGGGTTTCAGGCAATCCTATACCAAATCCTCCGTCGGTGACGATTCCCTCCTTTCCGGCTCTGGCATCCTCATCGTTCTGATCCTCACCGATGTATGGCAACGGTTGATAAGGATCCCCACCAGCCAAAAGGGCCATGAATTCTTTTTCCAGATTTTCCAAGTTGAGAGATTCATCGGGAATCACCCCCCGACGAATCTCTTTGACCTCTTCCGGACAGTATTTCCCAGCTACCTCTTTCAAAATGTCGAACGCCCCTCCATCGTAAGTTGGGAAGTTATTTATTTCGGAAAAATTGAGCATTATTTTTCAACTTTGTTTCTATGTTGATAATCATGGTAATATCCCACTTCCACATTCTCAAGCACCGCAATGGCATCATCGGTGAGTGTGGCCAATGAGAAATATTTAGTCAGGAGATAGGAAGCGACTCCAAACTTGTCGAGTCCCATGAGCCTGGCCGAGAGAGACGGTGCGATTTCACCCGGTATTCCCCCTTGGTGGAGTCCGACAACTCCCTGGTTCTTCTCTCCCACTCTGACAAGGATGATTTTAGTGGTTCCCACCCCTCTTCCTGTGAGGTATTGTCCTTCGACCTCCACCTTATCCGACGGAATGATAGGCACCCCTCTCCAAAGAATGACATTGGTGCCGAAGAGATTTGTTGTCACCGGTGGCACCCCTCTCCACGTGCATTCTCTTTCGAACGCAGCGATAGCCCTTGGGTGAGCAATGAAGAAGGCCGGTTCTTTCCACACAAGGCTAAGCAATTCGTCAAGATCGTCAGGTGTAGGTGATCCATATCTGGTGGTGATTCTGTAAGCTGGATTAGCAGCAGAGAGCAAACCGAACTTCTTATTGTTGATGAGTTCCCATTCCTGTCTTTCCTTGATGCTCTCAATAGAAAGCCTAAGTTGTTCTTCCAACTGGTTATAAGGGTTATTGTAGAGATCACTTACCCTCGTATGCACCCGTACCACAGTCTGAAGTGTGTTGAGAGAATATTCAGTTGGGTTCTCCTCATAATCGATGTAAGTTTCCGGAATGATGTTGTCCTCCTCATGTCCGCTCACAAGGTCGATATGCTTCTCTCCATGGTCGTTCACAGTAGCCTTAAGCCTGAGTTGCTTATCGACCGCTTTATCGAAAGTCTCTCTGAAATCAGGAACTTCCTTTATGAACTTGACGAGTTCCTTGAGTTTGAGTCCGAGGAATACGGTAGGTGTGACAGCTCTTACAGAAACAGTAGATTCTGCATCGTCGAGCAGGTCGGTTTCTCCGAAATATTCACCATCGCCAAGCAGAGCTATTCTCAATTCTTCCCCGTGTGGTCCTTTACTGATCACCTCAGCCTGACCATTCGCCACGATAAAGAATTTCTGCTTGTCCTTCCCCTCTTCCACGAACAGTTTACCGATATCCACCTCATTGGTTTCGAAAGAGCTTGCGAGCCTTTCTACGATATCATCGTCAAATTCAGAAAAGAGGGGAATCGCCTTCAGGCTTTTGGCAGAAAAAGATGGCGTGCCGTTGACATACTCAATTGGCAGTCTTTCACTTTTTCTGAGTTCAACCTTAGTCCTATTGACGCGGAATGTACCTCCACTGACTTGCACCCAAGGCAAGAGTTTCAGGAGCAATCTTGGGGTGATACTCCCCATCTGCGGAGGAGTTTTGGTCGTAGTCGCCAGTTTTCTGGCAGTAGCAGTAGTGACACTGCGTTGGAGATTAGAATCAGCCATAGGTTATTATTTTTTTATAGTTACTTTATGCGTAGTTCCTTCCACATGTTCCACAGAAATCACATCATACCCCTGCTCAACAGCATTTCTGGGTACATTATCAAGTGGCTCACCTTCCGCAAGCAAGACTTCAAGGATGTCTCCCTCGGAGAGTTTTGAGAGCTCAATTTTCGTTTTGACAAAAGTCATCGGACAATGTTCTTTGGTAATGTCTAAAACTTTAGTAGCCATGATATATTCTTGTTAAAATAAAAGAAATAATTAACAATCAATGAGTTAATGGTAGTTAATAAAGCCGGAGAAATATCATTCCATCATTTTTCAGATAAACAAGGTCTGCCCTCCATCGCTGAGATTGAGGAAAGTGGCGACTCCAAGCACATCCTTCACTTCAGGAATGAAATCTTCCTTCTTGAGCCCCAGCACATGCATCGCCATTTCACAGGCATACATATTCACCTCCAATGCAATGGCCGCCTCAACTAGTTCCTCAAGAGTGGCCACGTTGTTCTTTTTCATAAGCTTTCGGAAAATCTTCGGTCCTATGCCCCAAAAATTGAATTTAGAGTTTGGTGCCACCTTCAATCCTCCCATCATGAATCCAAACATTTTAGTCAGCTTAGATCCCCCCACGAAAGCCCTTCCTTTTTTCTTCTTGATGGCATCGAGTCCCCAGAAGGTGAAGAAGATATTCACTTCGTATCCGACCGCAGCCGCTCCAGTTGCCAGTGTGAAAACCGCAGTCAGCTTATCAAAATCTCCACTGAAAGCGATAATACTGAGTTTTTTGCTATCCTTTGCCATATACTTGAAACTAGTAATATTTCGATGGGATCAGCATTGGCTTGAACCCTGTTTTATTTTTTTTGCAAATTTAAGCTGAATCCTCAATAGTTGAAATAACTCAAACGTGGCATTCGGCATACCACAACTGTGGTATATATGGATAAAAACCGCATATACACAAAATACCGGCATCAGATTTGTATATATATGCACTTTAGAACAACTGTTCCGTTCACACGTCGTGATCCACCATCGCCGCAACGCATGAATCAGACCACACATTCTCAGCCGTCTCAATCATATCAATGACCGCATAGACAGGAAGAATGATTCCCATCACCGCCACAGGTGCCCCAATTCCCGACATCAGAGAAATGGTGATAAAATAACATCCCATAGGCACTCCTGCATTTCCGACTGCAGCAAACACAGCAATAGCGGTCCAAAGAACGATTGATTCAGGCTGAATGTCGAATCCTCCATTTTTCATGACGAACAGCGATGTCACCACAATGAAAGCCGCACATCCATTCATATTGACCGTGGTGCAAAGGGGAAGCACAAATCTTGCGATGTTTCTCCTTATTCCCAGTCTCCGTTCAGCAGACTGCATGGTGACAGGCAACGTAGCCGCACTGCTTTTTGTGAACAAAGCCATCATCACGGCAGGGAACATTTTTTTGAGCACATATACCGGATTTATGCCTTTTATAAGCAGAAAAGCCGGTAATACGACGAAGAACTGCAAAAAGTTCGCTGCAAGAATCACAAGCACATAATTCCCGATAGACTCCGCCACGTTGCTTGCTGTCATTTGAGCAGAGAGTTGTGCTGAGAAGGCAAGAATAGCCAAGGGGAGCGTATGCATCAATCCTCTGATCAGAAAGAAGAGCAGCTCCTGGCATCCCAACAGTCCTTTAACCAAAAGTTGTTTGTTTTCAGAATTCGGCATTTTTGAGAGTGCGATTCCCACCGCAAACGCAATGATGAGTAGTGAAAAGACATTGCCCTCCAGCAGAGGTTTAACGAAATTATCTGGAATGACAGAAAGGATATGAGCATAATAGGATGAATCCTCATCCAAGTTTGTGGGCTCAGCCACCACACTGAATGCTTCAACAGGGAGATTTTCGGGACTGATCCACAAAAAAAGCAAGACAGCAACCAGTGCAGCCGCCACAGTGGTCAACAAAGTATATAAAAACGTTCTTCCGAGAATTTTCCCCGTTCCGTTGGTTCCAAAAGTGGATAACGTGGTGATGACAGCTAAAATGATGGTAGGAACGGAAAGGAGTTTGAAAAGCCGTGTATAAACGACAGCCACAAAATCAGTGACGGCATTCACCCACCCCACTCCGAGCAATCCCAGAGTGATGCCTGTCCCAAGAGCGATTATCCAAATAATGAGTTTATTCATGCACTTATATTGAGTTATATGTTATTCTATTAATCACTATATCTTAATCCTCGTTTACAAATCAAGCGTGAGGTTGACATATATGTTTCTGCCTTTTCTTGGTATATAATTCCAGTCGGCATAAGAAGCATACCGTTTGTCAAAGAGATTTTCCACTCCCGCCCTTACTGTTCCATCCACTTTCCACCATTTAAATGCATATTTTGCAAAAAGGTTTACAATGACGAAAGCCGGCGTGGTTTTTTCCCCATATTTCTCACCTACCCTGCTGTGTCTGGCATTTCCTGTCATTTCCACTCCCGCATTGATTTGCCGGTGGTTCCATGTCATTCTGGATGAGAATATAACTGGTGCGATAAGCGGCAATGGGTCACCCTCGTCATCGTTTCCAAGGCTATAAGCCAGTTTGTTGTTCCATTTGAGGTTGTTTGAAATATTCCAAGTGAGCATTAACTCAGAATTGATCACAGTAGCTTTATTCGTATTTCCATACACCTTCACCCCCTCCGCATCCACCGTCATGGCGCTGAGTCGGTCTTCAAATTTTCCGATAATGTAGTTAGAGAAAAGAAAGACATTGGCATTAGCCTCAACCGTGAGGCGTTCGTGATGATTCCACTTGATTTTTCCATTGAGTTCGACTGCCGACTCATTTTTCAGCCTGGGGTTACCAATATAGTCGTATTGGTCAAACGTGTTGTTCAGATAATAGCCATAAGCCTCCGTGACGGACGGTGCCCTACTTCCCCATCCAGAACCAGCGGTCAGTGTCCATTCATCCTTCACCCAAGACAATGCAGCCGCAATCCTTCCTGTGGTCTGATGATAATGGTCTTTCATGCCGGGGAAGAAGACGCTGAGTGCATGATATCCCTCTTCGTTATTGATTTTCTGCCATTGCATCGCCACTTTGGCAGAAATTTTCAAGAACAGCTCTTGAGAAAGGGAGATGTTGTCGATAGCCGCAGCTCCTGTGTTGTTGGTCCGCACATCAGGCCATGTGACCATATACATCGGCGCAGCCCCTCCCGGATACATCGTCATGTCGGCAAAGAGACGGTTGGTGAAGGCATCCACATTGAGTTGCACGTCATGTCTATTGAGGAATGTGGCTTGCAAAAGGGAATATACTCCAGCCGTGGCGCTTTTCCCCGGCATATCCATGTGGATTTCGACCTCTGGCCGTTTCGTATCATCCATAACATGGGAAATGCAGTTGTAATAGAGCTTTGTTTCCCAAGCATAGAGAGCAGGATGTCTGAAGAATTGCTTATAGGAAAGAGAAGCAATAAAAGCCTCTGCCTTCTTCACATCCATATTGAGCGCCGGATAGCCCACATCCCATGCCTTGTCGTAGATAAGCGTGGATTCCAGCTGACGTTTTTCATCCAGTCTAACCCCCGCATTCACAAAGAAGTTGATTTTGCTGAACTGAGAAAAATCCACGGTTTCTCCACCGCCAGTCTTGTAATTACCGGCACGTCTATAGAACACTCCACCATTGGTATAGAACCGATGAGTGGAAAGCGCCGCATCCAGTCCATAGACGGCAGCATCTCCATTAGTTTCATATCCGACAGAAGCCCCAAGTCTATAAGGTCTTGAGTCAAAACCTTCTTTCCTCAACTTCAAGTCGAGGCTTCCGCCAATATTTCCAGTCGCCTGTGGGTTGCCGTCGAGTCCTGAATTGAGACTGACAGACTTCAGGTTTCCGCTTTCCACATAAGACGTGACAGGATCCATTTTGTCGGTGCAAGCATAAAATATTTTCATTCCGTCGATGGTCGTTGAAATTCTTTCAGTCTGCATATTATTCACGACCGGTTCCCATGCGTATGCTCCTCTTCTGATGAGGTTTACCGAAGAGAGTTGCGCCAAATGCTCATCAATAGTGGCCACCATTCCCTTGTCGGTCTGTTTGTTGTTTATGTTTTTGGACACCACGACCACCTCATCCAGATTGAGGGATTGGTTAATCGCGGTGTCCACCGGTATGGTCAAAGAGCATAACAAAAGTCCTAACATAGAAAGAGTTATTTTTTTTTTCGAATTAGTGTGAATCTGTCCAATAACTCATTCAACACTTTAAATCGTCACATCAAAATAGAGAGAGCTGAATCCGTCCTTGAGGTCATCACCGCCAGCCAGTACATTTCCTTTGAGATCTTTCACGGTGAAATGTATTCTCCAAAGTCCAGTCATGGTGAGATTCACATTACCCTCATAGGATCCATTATCCTTCAGTTCCAATGCCTCATTGTCGGGCGACGTGTGATTCCCCATATCCGGCATTCTCGGGTCAATATCAATGACAAACTTCTCACTGGCCAGCTGATAAGGTACAGTAGCTGGATTATTCTTTTTTGACACAAATGCCTGGAGGGTGTTTTTTCCTGTTTTCAAATCTGTTGGATTGACAATAGAAATGTAATACGTTTCATTATCCACCTTAAAGGACTTGACCCACTCTTGCCCTTCAGGAAGCGGATCAACCAGAATGTCCGTTTTTGGTAAGGCAGCAGTTTTTCCGAGCACGTCAACATTGTAAGAAACAGTCCAAGAACCCGCCTCGCTGGAATTCATAATAAAAGAGATCCAGCCCCGTTTCACTGCAAGATAGTTGTCGTTAAACTGCTCAACGCTTGGAGCAACAGGTGTGCTGTGCTCCATATTCATCTTCGTCATGAACATCAACGGCTTCAAGTCAGTGATTTGAAAGTTTTTGATATAGTTGCCTGTTTCCTTTTTGGTTGCCACAAAATAAATATCATTATATCCAGTATGGAAAGTCCCATTTTTGGAATAGGCAAAGACATTGTATTTGCCATCCACCACGATTGAGAGTTCTGGAATGATCTTCACAGTCTGCAGAAAACGATAGACCTGCAGTGCTTCCTCAGCAGAACAGCAATCCACGTCATCCGTAATGGTGATACCCGGGATTTCGATACCTGCATCGACATTGTCATCATTGCTGTTGCAGGAGGTCAGGGCAGTGCCCGAAAGCACCGCCAAGACCAGAAAGAAAGATTGCTTCAAAATATTCATATATCTATATTATAGAAATTTCACTTAAAAATGTTTCATCTACAATCAATAGCCAGGGTTCTGATAGTCAATACCGAGGTCCTCACCGCTCAATCCAGTAGGAATCGGCTGACGATAATGCTTACCCTTGACATTGTTGTATTTAGCCACGAGGTGATTGTGAACCTTAGTGAAGAACGCCTCCTGATCAGGAGTGTAGGAATTCTGACGTATCCAGTCATCAGAGAAATGCTTGTATTGAGCCACTTTCTTAACAGATGAAATCAAGTCTTTCCATCTGAGCGAGTTTAAGAGTGAGAACTGCTCGTAAGTGAACTCGTAATCCCATTCACGCTTGATTTGTTCGAATGTAGGTGCACTGACTTTCTCGATTCCCGCTCTCTCACGGAGTTGGTTGAACGGCTCAGCAGCTTCAGCGTTTCTTCCGAGTTGCACAAGTGCCTCCGCCTTGATGAGCAGGACTTCTGCATATCTGATTTCAATACGGTCAACTGAGTTTTTCTTGATTTCGAGATTCTCTGCATCTTCGTAGCTTTGGTCCACCCCCTTACCATTTATCGGAGTGTAAACCGGTGATTGATAATGGTGTACGTATCCTGTTTCAGGATTCTTCAATTCAATGAAATAAGTTTTCTGAAGCCGCTTGTCGTTAGGATATTCAGCGAGCCAGTCCTCATAGAGGTCATCGTCAGCCACCTCCGTGTGGTTTTGAGAATATCCGTTCCCATATTCACCGTTTTGGAAAGGGAAGGTCCAAGAGCAGTGAGTCTGATGGTTGCCCTGAGCATCGATTTTATCCCCTTCATGTGCAATAGTGAAGAGATGCTCGTTGGTTCCCCTCTTATTGCTCTCATACTCACGTCCAAAGAGTTTGCTGTAGTCAGGGTCCAGTTTCAGCAATTTGCTGTTGATCACCTTGTCAGCATACTCTACCGCTTTCGTCAGTCGGCTGTCGTTCTTCGTGAAAGCAGGGTCGGTCTGTGAATTGGCGATAGCCTGCACTTCCTGCAATGAAAGCGGATTGTCACCCCAAACCAGATAGGTTCTTGCCAGCAGTGCCTGAGCAGCCTGCTTAGAAGGAATCCGAGGGTCTCCATCATAGTCTTTCAGGAGCGACTCAGCCTCGGTGAAGTCTGCAACCACTTGTGTCAAGACATTGTCGATGCTCTGTCGCTGAGTGGCGGATCCTCCTTTTTCGGTGATGAGTGGGACTTCTCCCCAGAGTTGTACGAGCTTGAGATAGGCGAGCGCCCTGAGGAACTTGGCCTTTCCCACAGCAGCGTTGTACCCCGCTTGTGACACTTTCCCTGCTTTCAATGAATTTTCGATTGTGGTAATAGCCTCATTTGCCTGTACGATACCCAGGAGCAAGTGGTTGAAGATTTTGACCTGATACCAAGTAGTCGGTTCTTGTTCAAAACGGCTATTTAGCGGTCCTTCTTTACTTTCCTCTCCCTCAAAAGAAATCAGTTTGTTGGAATTGAGTTCGATAATGAAAGAGAACGATGAAGAAAGCGGTTGCCAGTGGCTATACACTCCATTGACAAGTGCCAGTGCACTCGCATCATCTTCCACTACGTTTTCGTCCGTCACCTGATTGTTGACCGGTTCATCATTGTCATCACTTGAGCAGGCTGTAAAGCCTGTAAGGACTGTGGCTGCAATTGCCAATCCCCAAAACAAATTAACTTTTCTCATAATACATCTCCTTTACCTTAAAATTAAATGAATGTTAAACTATTTTATCTAACTCTGCAATAGGATTATAAATTGATGTTGATTCCAAAGATAAAACTTCTTGACGCAGGATAAGCCCCAGCATCCGTCCCGCTGCTGACCTCTGGGTCATAGCCTTTGTAGGCTGTAATGGCGAGGAGGTTGGTGGCAGTGGCATATATTCTGAATTTAAGTGGGAACTCCTTTGACAACCGTGGTGTGAAGCCCACCGTAAGATTTCTCAGTTTGAGGTAAGACGCATTCTGCACATATCTGCTGTCGATATAAGAGAAAGGTCTTGTGGTGTCAGCTTTTGGAAGAGAATTGCTTCCGTTTTCCAATGTCCAAGAGTTTCTCACCGTGGAGAGGACATTATAGGAATCGCCAGTGAGTTCCAGCCTTCTTCCCAGGGCATTATAGAGCTTATTTCCGATGGTTCCTGAAAAATTGACTGAGAAGTCGAATTGCCTGTAGATGAACTGCGAAGATAGCCCATATACGATTTCAGGCTGTGCGCTTCCAAGGATGACCCGGTCATTGCCATCGATCTTTCCATCTTGATTAGTATCTTGGAATTTCAAGTCTCCAGGTTTCGGTGTCTGTCCGTTGATGGTAGGCAAGATGCTGACATCATCCCCCTGCTGCACGATTCCCTGGAATTGAAGTCCATAGAAAGCACCGAGCGCCTCTCCTTTTCTAAGAATCTGCTGACTATCGGATCCTTGAATCACATTATTGGTATTTCCCATATCCGTGATTTCATTGTGGTTGTATGCGATGTTTGCAGAAATGTTCAAAGATTTTCTCCTTCTATTGAACAGGTTTGCATTCACCGAGAACTCAACACCTTTGTTGACCACATTTCCCACATTCTGCAATTGCGATGTGACACCAGATGCGAATCCCACAGGCACCACAAGCAACAAATCACTTGTTTTCTTATAGTAAGCGTCGAACACAAAGTTGAGACGGTTTTTCAGAATGCCCAGGTCGAGACCGATGTTATAGCTTGCCGTGGTCTCCCATTTGAGGTTATCATTGGCAGAATTCTGTTTGGAATAGCTGCTTGTTCCGGCATAGGACCCCGTGGCATACGAAGTGACGAAAGCATAATCTGCAATTTCCTGATTGCCCACAGATCCGGCAGTCAATCTAAGTTTGAGATAATCCACTTTCGGATTGTTGACCAAGAACTTTTCCTTATCGATATTCCATGAAAGTCCGATTGATGGGAATAGTCCCCAACGGTTATCCTTGGCGAATCTGCTGGAATTATCAGCACGCAGGGTCGCAGTAGCATTATATTTATCGAGTAACGAGTAGTTCACTCTGGCAATCCAAGAGTTGAGTGTGTATTTTGCAATACCAGTCTGAGGAGTGTAAATACCTGCTCCGTCTGCCAGATTGTAGTGTTTGAGAATCTCGTTCGTGAACTGGTTGGTCATGATTGTGCTGTAGGTTGACTCCGAAGTCTGCCTAGTATATCCTGCCAAAGCGTCAATATGATGGATATCCTTGAAGTCCTTCTCGTATGTGGCTGTGTATTCCTGCTGCCAAACAGTGGTTTGTCGGTTACCCACTCCACCAATTCCTTGTGTGGCCAGACCAAGAGAAGTGTAAGCTCCAGAGAAATAATTCTGTGTAAGTCTCTCGCTGTTCAATCCAACCGCAGCTCTGAACACAAAGTCGCCGGCTCTGTAGCTCGTCCAGACATTCGTCAGGAGATAGTTGTTGATGTTTTCCGCCACACTTTCTTTCAAGTCGTAAACAGGGTTGGCCGCATGGTCTCCAATAGCGAAATACGCATATTCGTAAGGGTTTTTGAAATTATATGAACCATCCTCATTATAAACACTGACAACAGGGGGCATCAGCAAAGCATAGACAAAGCTGTTGGTAATACCCGCAGCGAAAGGTGAAGAATTAAAGACTTTTGCTTCTGCTGTAGTAAGTCCAGTCTGCTTTGACCTGCCATAGGTGGCATTGACTCCAAATTTGAGTTCCTTCCACACGTTCCATTCCAGATTAGTATGGAAATTATAGCGTTGGAATCCCGAGTTAAGAATGATGCCATCCTGGTCAGTATAGTTTGCAGAGAAAGCATAGCGGCTTTTATCCGTTCCGCCATTGATGCTCAATTCATGTGTTTGTCTCACCCCTGTTCGCAACACCTCATCCTGCCAATCCGTCCCTTTCCCAAGTGCTTGAATCTGCTCATCCGTATAACCCGCCTTATTGCTCCAATAGTTCTTTTGGAAGAGCGCCCATTCCGAAGCATCGAAAAGTTTGAGTTTTTTAGTGACATTGTTGAATCCAATATTGTAATTATAAGACACATGCGTGGTGTTGTCGCCGAATTTTCCCTTATTTGTGGTGATGAGAATGACACCATTGGCACCTCTTGATCCATAAATCGCCGTGGCTGACACATCTTTCAGCACTTCCACAGACTGAATGTCGCCAGGGTTGATTGTGGCCAACGGATTTAAAGTGGCGTCGATAGCCCCCAGTCCCGTAGAAGCGTTTGAAGCATCTTTGAAATAAATGAATCCATCCACTACATAGAGCGGTTCGTTGCTGGCATTCACCGAGTTTCCTCCTCTGATTCGGATTTGGCTGTCAGCACCAGGCTGTCCACTTGCAGCCGTGACATTCAAGCCCGCCACCTGTCCCGTGAGAGCCTGATCGAGCGTAGGAGTTTGTGCCTTGCTGAAAACATCAGCTTTCACGGTAGTGACCGATCCCGTGAGATGCGTTCTTTTCTGGGTTCCATAGCCCACGACCACAACCTCGTTGATTTTGCTCGGATTCTCTTTCAGTTGGATTTCCACAGGTTCCTGACTGTCATACACATCAATTTCCTGCGACCGATATCCCACATATTCAACAGACAGAGAGAGTGGGAACTTGCTTTTTGTGGCTAATTTGAAATTACCTTCGTAATCCGTGACCGTTCCTTTCTCCTTTCCCGATTTGACCACAATGTAAGCCCCAATCAACGGTTCGTCTGTGGCAGCATCGGTGATATGCCCTGTAATGACATTCTGGGAGAAGGCAGAAAGCTGAGTCAGAATGGTTAGAATGAATGTTATTATACTCTTTTTCATGAAGCAAATCTCTTTAAGGGAAAGAAGTCTTCAACATCTTCCCTAAACACTACTAAACAAAAAAATGGAAATACTCTATGAACAGGCAGCGGATTATTTCTGCGCCAGCTCGTTGTTTTTGATTTTATGGAGCTCAGCCTGGAGTTCCTTATCGGAAAGTTCCAATAGTCCGAAATGATGGAGGTGCTTTGTTCCTTCCGTCAAGATCCAAGCCACAAACCCATTGAGTTTGTCATTGCTAAAGTCATAGGACAAACCAAGTTTCATGATTGGTATCTCAGCAAAGTTTTTCTGCTCCAAAAGATTCAGGACATCATCCAGATTTCCATTATCTATAGTTATGGAGCTCTTTTTGTCAATGTCAAGAGGAAGGATTTTCAGGCCGTCTTGAACTTTACGTGTATCGATATTGTAGATATTGAAGATGGGATTGACAGACACCCCGAACTTGTCATTTAGAACAGCCCTAATCAGGAAAGCATCGTCTCCAAGAATCTTCTTCCCTTTAAAATCAGAAACAAGATGCTTAAAATGCTTCGCAAAGAAATTCGTCACAGATTTCTTGCTTGCGGAAGAATATACATTCACAGCTTTTTCCACCTTACTGGGCTTTCTTTCCTCCTCTCCGTCATCTTCTTCCTCATCGTCATCATAGAAAAAAAGATTACTGATTTTCTTCGCATTGAGTCTTTTATTTCCCAACACTTTCTCCAGTTCCTCACTGGCAGCCGCAACTGGAAGTAACGGATATTCAGCAAAGCTCACAGTTGCCTGTTCTTCACTTGTCAAAGTGATTGTGTTATCCTGATTATTAGAAATCCCTGAAACAATCTGAAAATTGATATCCTCATGTGTTTTTCCATATTCGTTCACCCAATTCTCCACTAAAGGTTTTGCAAAAGAAGGAACGACGAGCGTCAGTTCCTCATTCTGCGCGTAAAGGGTTGAACTAACTTGTAATCCTAAAAACAAAACTGTTGTAAATTTTAAATTTTTCATTTTTCCTATCTATTATTTTATTTATATTATGAATTAAATTACGGTTACGAGAAACAAGGCTGCGCATACAGCAACAGCAACAGCAGCAACACATCATACACATGTAACACATCATCTCAAACATTTTCATAATTATTTACAGTTGTTTTTTTTATTTTGATGGTGCAAAGTTAGCATGACTTTTGAAAAACCACAATCCCAACAAGCGGGCATATTGGCATACCATGTTTTAGGTATATCTTTCATCAAATTTAAAGCCATGAAAAAAGGGGGCTCCTCCCCCCCTTTTTACAGATGAACTTCCTTATCGACCACCTGATGGTTGATGATTTTAAAGGAATTAAGATGGATTCCTTCATGCAGTGATAAGATGGCATAACGTATGGTTGGGTCGTTAGCCAGACGGAGGTCTTCCTGCGACGGTCGGGAAGGCGAAGCCGGATGGCTGTGCCAGTTGGCAAGAATCGTCAATCCCTTCTCCCTCGCATACCTCATGGCAGCGAATTGGTCTTTAGGGGCGAACGCGAAATGCTCAGGCGAATGATCAATATTCTCCATCCAATAGTTTTCGGTCACCACTCCGTCATTACCGAGCAAATATCCACAAGACTCATTGGGAGCTTCTTTCTCTGCCTGCTCAATAAGCTCATCTATGATATTCTGATTAACAACCATAGCTTATCCAATTTTACTTTTTCAAATCACATGCCGCCTGCTCATAGTCGATTAGGTGGTCAATCGTTGGGTGTTCGCCACAGAGTTCACAGTTTTTGCGTGGCTGGACTTTTATCTTCCTGAAGTCCATGGTTTTGGCATCAAACATCAACAAGCTGTTGGTCAGCAGCTCTCCCACTCCAGTGAAATACTTAAGCGTCTCAGCCGCCTGAATAGTTCCCAGCATTCCTGCAATGGCGCCAAGAACGCCCGCTTGCGAGCAAGTTGGCACAGCCCCTGGTGGCGGTGGTTCTTTGAACATACACCTGTAGCAAGCAGTGCCAGGAAGATGAGTGAATGTCTGTCCGGTGAACCTGAGTATTCCGCCATGCGAGAAAGGTTTTCCAGCCATGACACAAGCATCGTTGATCAAGAATTTCACAGGAAAGTTATCCGTACCATCAATGACAAAATCATATTCCTTGATTATGTCAAGTGCGTTGCTGGAATCAAGAAATTCATAATACGTATTCACCTTCACCTCAGGATTGATGGCGATAATTTTCTCCTTCGCGCTTTCCACTTTTCTCACCCCCACGTCCTTGGTGAAGTGAATCACTTGCCGTTGCAGATTTGACAAATCCACCACATCTGCATCTACCAC
>AUXO011700323.1_pt1 | contig 16715 bp, 14 predicted proteins | sample 768731 | NCBI WGS metagenome assembly AUXO01 (sample SAMN02715735, study PRJNA202380) | gut metagenome | biome: sheep rumen | host: Ovis aries | place: New Zealand: Palmerston North
TGACCTCCACGGTGCAAACGTGGCGCTCTCCCAGCTGAGCTAATGCCCCATAGTTAGTTCTTTTTTTCAAAGACAAATAGATTATAGCACTTTATTTTTAGTAATGTCAACAAATTTTTACTATTTTTTATATTTTTTAATTAAATATTCTTCTTCAAAATAATAGTTATTATTATCCTTAATAATATGATTGTTTTCTTTATAAAAATTATTACTATCATTTATTACTTTTTTTCTTTTAAATTTATAATTATTTAGGTATCTTTCTAATAAGAAATTTTCATATTTATAATTAATATTATTTTCTTCAATATTAATTTTATATAGTAAAAAAAATACTAATATTAAAGTATTTAGTTTAATACTATTTATGTTTATTATAAAAATAATAAATACTATTATATAACTTATAATTATTGATAGTACTAAGCTTTTTTTATATGGACTTATTAAAGATAATAATAGATTTATTAGCTTTCCTCCATCTAATGGATATATTGGTAATAAATTAAATATCAAAATACTATAGTGATATATAATTATGTTATTACTATATTTAGGAAATAAATATACTAGTATAATTTTTGCTAGTTCTTGAAATAAAGGACCGTTTATTAATATTATTAATTCTTTATATATAGAATAGTTTTCTGGTAAATGGAACTTTGCTATTCCTCCGAATGGATAAATATATATTTTATCTACTTCTATTCCAAATAATTTAGCTGTTAGCAAATGACCTAACTCATGTATTATTATTAGAAAACTTATAAAAAAAAGCATACGAAAAGATGCTGTTAATAAACTTATTAATATAACAATGTATGTTAATTTATTAATTTCTATATAATTAGATATAGTCTTTATAATCAATTATCTTTCCTTCTTTTTGAAATAATAGTATTAAGTTTTTATTTACTTCTCCTATTAAAGTTCCTTTATCTATGTAATCATATAATGATACTTTTACTTCTCCTATATTAGAATAAAATACATCTACTCCATCTGTTTGCTCTATTATAATTGTTTTTCCATATCCTTCTTTGTCTCCAATAAATACTACTATTCCACTCTGTATTGCTGGTACTAAATAATTATCTGATACAGTTAACTTTACCCCATCTTTATATTTTTCTTTTTTAGTATATGATAACTTTTCATTAAAGACTGCTTTTTCTTCTTTAAAAATAGTTTTAGTTGGTACTATATCTCCTAGGTAATTATCATACAATTCTTTTACTTTTATAAAGTCTATATTATCTTCATATATTTTCTTCTTTAATTCTGGTTTTAGAGTTGGATTTTTCTTTATTAATATTAATCCTATTAATAATATTATTATTGATAATAAAGTTTGTGATATAAATCTTTTTATACATTTTTTTAAGACTAATCTTTCTTTTAATACTGTGTTTCTTTCCATATTATTCTCCTTAATAGAATATATGATAAAAAAAGAATAAATATTCTAATTAATATCTATTCTTTTATATTTATTTGGTAAACGTTTTATTATCTCATATAAGACTTCTCCATAAATTATATTTAATAATATAGAGTGAGATATCTTATATAATAATTTAGGTAATGTTATAGGTACTAAGTTAAATATTAATATAAATAGTGTCATTATTAATTCATAAATTACTATTAAAATAATAATATATAAACTTAGTTTTATATGTCTAACATCTAATTCTTTATATATCATTTTTATTATAAATCCAAATAATAAAAATATGATTGCATCATAGAATAATAAATTTGTATATAACAAATCATATATTATTCCTGCTATAAATATTATTGTAAAATAAGTCTTTTCTTTTTTTCTATATAATGGATATATAAGTATTAAACTCACTATTGTTAGCATTGGATTAAGTATAGAAATATCTCCTGGTAAATATGGTAAATATAATGTTAAGAAACCATCAAAATATATAGATAATGCTATTATTATTATTCCTAACATTACTTTTCTACAAGTACTGATACATAATGAATATTATTAAAATCTTGTTTAGTTTTAATATAAATATTATTACTTAGATCGTACTTATCACTTTCTATTTTTTCTACTGTTCCTATATATATACCTCCTGGGAATACTCCTCCTAATCCACTAGTTAGTACTTCGCTTCCAATGTCTACTTGATTATTCTTATTAACTCCTACTACTTTAATAAGATTATTTTCTACATCATATCCATTTAAAATAGCTATATTTTCATCGTTATTAGTCTTTATAGATACACTAACTTTATATTTAGTATCATCTGAAGTAATTAGTTTTATTTCTGATGAATTATAATAAACTTTTGATATTTTACCAATAAGACCATTCTTAGTTATTACTGCCATTCCTTCTTTAATTCCATCTTTACTACCTTTATCTATCATCATATTGTTAAACCAATAAGTTTTATTTCTAGATAATATAGTTGCATTTACTGTTTTATATTCAGTTAAAGTTCTATTTAGTTCTAATAACTCTTTTAACTCCTGAACTTCTTTTTCTAAAGATTCATTAACATTTTTTTGAATTAAATAGCTTTCACTTTGATCAATATTTCTTTCACTATTATAAAGTTTAACTGGTGAGAATAATACTTCATTAAAAAAAGAAGATACTGTCTTTAAACCATTCTCTATAAATGTTATTTTTCTACTAAAATAAAAAGAGATACAAAGTAAAAAAATACATCCTATTACTAATACTATTTTAATATACTTTTTTTTCCTATTATTAGACTTCCTATACATATTATCCTCCTGTTTCATTATTTATTATATTCTTTTTTTATTTAGATTTAAAGTTATATTTTAGAATGTTCATAAAAACTATAGTAAGAGTCATTTCCTACTATTATATGATCCAAAATTGGTATTCCTTGTATATTACCTAATTTAATAATATTATCAGTAAATCTTATATCTTCTTCACTTGGTGTTATATCATTAGAAGGATGATTATGTATACATATTATACTACTAGAACTTAATCTATATGCCTCTTTAAATATTTCTCTCGGATGAGTAACACTTTTATTAATAGTTCCTTTAAATAATAACTTATCTCCTATTAATTCTTGTTTAGTATTAAAATATAAACAATAAAAATATTCTTGTTTTAAATCGTGAAACAAGTACCTAGTCTTTTCAAATATTTTTTTAGGATTATCTAATCTTTCATATTTATTATTCTTTTCCAAGCATATTCTTTTTCCTAATTCTATAGCTGCTATTAATTCTATGGCTTTTACTTCACCTATTCCTTTAATATTAAGCAATGAATTTATACTTATGTTTTTTAAATCATTTAGACTAAACTTATTTAAAATATCTATTGCTAACAATGAAACAGACTTTTCTTTTGTACCTGTTTTTAATATTATAGCTAAAAGTTCACTATCACTTAGATTTTCTACTCCTACTTTTTTCATTCTTTCTCTAGGTCGTTCATCTTCTGGTAAATTCTTAATTTTATAATTATTCATAAATACACCTCAATAATATATTTATAAATATTTTTAATTATTCTAATATTTTTTTATTAAAATTAGATAGTACTACTTCTTCTATTGTTAATATTTCATCTTGATTATTAGTATTATTTATTAATATATCTAATTGTTTTAAATTATTTATAAACTCTTCATCATTAATACTTATTTCATTTATTTTTATATTAAAACCAGAATCTTTATATATATTTTGTATTTTTTCTGCATTATCTTTATTACCTGTTATTCCTACATATACATAGTATTTACCATTTTTTTCTTCATATACTTTAGGATTTAAATCTCTAGTTTCACTCTGCATTATTTCTTTTTTTGAATATACTCCTTCTTGTAATAGGTAATAATTATTTTTTTCACTAAATACTTGAATAGTAGATAAATCTACTTTGTTATAAAGATTATTTCCTACAACTAATCCTGATACTAAAAATATTGTCCCTATTACTAATTTATTTTTCATATTATCACCATAATAATCATATATATTATTGTTTTCGTTTTTAGTCGAAAAAAAAGAATAGATTTCTATTCTTTTTCTAATTCAATATTAGTAATCTTAGTATCAGTAGATTCTTTTAGTATTAATTCTTCTATAAATAAAGTTGCTTTAAAGTCTTTAATTGCTTCTTCTAAAGACTTTTTCATATCTTTTGTTATCTCTATTGTAATTGTTTTAACAGTAGTTTTTAATGATACATTATTATTTGTTTTTTCTCCTCTAATACTACTGATTAAATCTATTATTTTATCTCCATTCTTTATTTCTTCTAAATAATTGTTTTCTAGTTGTTTTATAGTAGTTAAATGAATAGACTTTTTATCATTATACAATTCTTTATATATTTCTTCTGTTAAGAATGGGAAGAATATACTAAAATCTTGTAATAACTTATATAAAAGTATGTATATAGTTTTTTGTCCTGAGTATCTTTTATCTTCTCCAAATTCTTCTGGTCTATATAATCTATGTTTTACTATTTCTATATAATTATCACAGAAATTCCAAAAGAATTTTTCTAGAGTATTTAAAGCTAAACCAACTTCATAGTCGTCTAGATACTTTATGAATTGGTCTTCCATTTCTTTATATTTTCCTAATATCCATCTATCTGTAAACTCATAGTCATTAAATTCTTTATCTTTAAAATCTTCTAGATGCATTTCAATAAACTTTGAAACATTCCAAATTTTATTAATTAATTTTTTACCTCTTTGTAGTGTTTCTTCTGAATAAACTATATCTGTTCCTAATCTTCCAGTACCTGCCCAATATCTTACTACATCTGCAGAATAATCATTAATTAAGTCCATTGGTTCTACTTTACTATTACCTTTAGACTTAGATATTTTTTCTCCTTTAGATGCCATTACAAACCCTGAAACCATTACATTGTTCCATGGTTTCATTCCAAAATGATAAAAGCTTTTTACTATTGTATAAAAATCCCATGTTCTTATAATCTCTGATGCATTTGTACGTAGTGACATAGGCTTTAAAATACTTTCATAATTATCTTTTTCTTTATAACGCATATTTATTAATGGAGTAACTGAAGATGTTGCCCATGTATCCATTACATCTTTTTCTCCAATAAACTCTTTTGAATGACATTTTGGACACTCTTTTACTTGAGGTTTATCTACTAATGGATTTACTGGTAAATCTTCTTCTCTTGCTAAAATTACTTCTCCACATTCTTTACAATACCATACTGGGAATGGTACTCCAAAATATCTTTGTCTTGATATACACCAATCCCACAAAATATTTTCTACCCATTCTTTATATCTATTAAACATGTGTCCAGGATACCAGTTAATCTCTTTTCCAATTTTTAAGAAATCTTCTTTATGATTCATAATATCTATAAACCATTGATTCATTACTGAATATTCAACTTCTTTTCCACATCTTTCATGAGTTTGAACTTCATGCTCTAACTCTTCTATTTTTGTTATATATCCTTCTTTATCTAAGTCTTCAATTATTTTCTTTCTAGCATCTTTTATTTTTAATCCACCATAGGTTTTAACACTATCTACTATTCTTCCATCTTCTGTAAATATATATTTTAATGGTAAATTATACTTTTTCCACCATTCAATATCTGTTTGATCTCCAAAAGTACAACACATAACTATTCCAGTACCTTTTTCTGAGTCTACTTTTTCATCTCCAAGAATAGGTACTTCTATATCTAGTATTGGAATATGTGCAGTTTTTCCAATTAAATGATTGTTCTTTTCATCATTTGGATTTATAAATACACATACTATTGCTGGCAATAATTCTGGCCTTGTTGTTGCAATTACAAATTCTTCATTTGTTTCTACTGTTTTAAATTTTATAAAATTAAATGTAGTTTTAATTGTCTTTGTTTCTAATTCAGCTTGTGCAATAGAAGTTAAACATTCATTACACCATAGGGCTGGACTTTCTTTATGATAACAATGATCATTCTTTACTAAGTCTAAAAATGATAATTGAGATATTTTAATAGTTGAAGGTGCTACTGTTTTATAATGAATATTCCAATCTGTACTTACTCCCATCCTACTAAATAAGTTTTTAAATTCATCTTCATATTTATCTGTAGTTTTATAACATAATTTAGAAAACTCTTCTCTTCCAATTTCATGAGCTCTTTTACCTTGTTCTTTTTCTACCATTCTCTCACTTGGTAATCCGTTGTCATCAAATCCAAAAGGATAAAAAACATTATATCCTCTTAATCTTTTATATCTAGCCATCATCTCAGTTTGAGTATATGAAAAAATATGTCCTATATGTATTTTTCCATTAACTGTTGGTGGTGGTGTATCAATAGAATAAATCTCTCTATTATCTAGTTTAAATTCATATATATTATTTTCTTTCCAATAATTTAACCATTTTTCTTCTTTTTCTTTTGCATTATATTTTTTATCTAACATTATTAATCTCCTTCTTTCTTACTATTATTATCAATTAATTATGCTAGACTCGTACATGGTCACCCCAAAATATTTTTTTCATAATATCATCTCCTACAAAAAAAGATGCTCATCCCTATAAGGACGAACATCTCGTGGTACCACCTTAATTTATATCTTAATAAGATATCTCAATATGATAACGGCATAAACCGGAATAACTTACTAATTTCAGAAATTCTGCTCCTCTGCTACCTTCAGTATTTTTACTTGTTTCTTTTCACCTAACAGAAACTCTCTACAAAGTATTGACACTTACTCCTCAGATTCTTCGCGATGAGCTAATTATACTACATTTCTTATTATTTTTCAATAACATATTCTTTTTTATTGTATTTATGATAAAATCAGTTTAGGAGGAATATATGAAATTAGATAAAAAAATATTAGGTAATAAACGTAAAGACGTTTTAAGTTGGGATGAATTTTTTATTGGAATTGCTAAACTAGCTGCTGGTAGAAGTAAAGATCCCTCTACTCAAGTTGGTGCTTGTATAGTCGGTCAAGATAATAGAATATTATCAATAGGATATAATGGTGCTCCTAATCATTTTGATGATGATAATTTTCCATGGAATCGAGAGGGAAAAAGTGCTAATGATACTAAATATCCATATGTATGTCATGCTGAACTAAATGCTATTTTAAACTTTCCTGGAAGCCGTAAAGATTTAGTTGGAGCAAAAATATATGTAGACTTATTTCCATGTAATGAATGTGCAAAAGCAATTATCCAATCAGGTATAACTGAAGTTGTTTACCTATCAGATAAATATGATGGTACGGAAGGAAATTTAGCTTCTAAGCACTTATTCGATAATTGTGGAGTTAAGTATAGAAGTTTAGATAATACTCATCAAAAAGTTTTAAAGCTATCACTTAAACCTGATGAAACTATAGAATATTTAGAAAAGTAATTATTAATTACTTTTTTTGTGGTATAATCTTTTACATTCAACGAGGTGTTATTATGCAAAAAATAAGTAAACTTGTTATATATGCTACTACTACATTTATTATAGGTACAGGGGTTAACTTAAAAATACAAGATAATAAGTCAAAAGATTTTGAAAAAACAGTTTATAATTATGCAGAATCTTTTGAGTCAGATAATTATTTAATTGCGGCTCATAGGGGTTATTCATCTTTAGAGATTGAGAATACTAAAGAAGCAATTGAATTAGCAAGCAATTGTGATTATATAGATTATATTGAATTCGATGCAAGACTTACAAAAGATGGTGTTCTTGTTATATCTCATAATGATAAAATTGATGATAATACTTATGTTTCTAAATCTTATTATAATGATTTAATTAGTAAAGATTATACTTATAATACAGATTCTAAGAACTCTATTTCAGAGTTTTTTAATAAAAATAAAGATAAATATATTATTAATAGAAATGGTAGACTAAATGAAAAAAAATATAATGTTATATCTTTATCTGAAGCTTTATCTTATTGTGGAAATAAAAAAGTTCTCTTAGATTTAAAGTTTAATAACGATAAAGAAATGTTTCTTAATTCACTAACTACTGATTTAAAAAACATTGATCCTAATAAAATAATAATACAAAGTTCTGATATAGAATCATTAAAATATATCAGAAATAATCTTAATAATTATAATTTTTTGGCAATTATAGAGAATAAATCTCAGTTTAAATATATCAATGAATTTGATAATATTGGTATAGAAAAGAGTCTTATTAACGAACAGGTAATTAATAAACTTAATAAAAATAATGGATTAGTTGCTGTATGGACAATAAACTCAATAGATGACTATAATCAAGTTATTAATAATTTAGGTAGCAACTATGATAATATCTTATATATTACTGACTATCCTGATTTAGGTTCATATTTAATAAATAATAAAGATAAAATAAAAAAGTTGGTGAATTAATCATCAACTTTTTCTACTTCTTCATATTCTTTTCCTTTAAGGTCTATCACAGCTTTTTTAAGTTTTAGATTTCTTACTAGCTTTCCTGAAGCTTGATCAGAAATTGTTTCTGTCTTTGCAATTCTTTCTATATTATCCCAACCATCTATTATTTTTCCAAAAGCTGCATACTTGCCGTCTAAACTAGTAGCATCTTCTAAACATATAAAGAACTGACTTCCAGCTGTATCATTTGCTGTTGCTCTTGCCATAGATACTATACCTTTTGTATGAGATAGATTATTTTCATATCCATTTTCACTAAATTCACCTTTTATACTATATCCTGGTCCTCCTGAACCTTCTCCAGTAGGATCTCCGCCTTGTAAAACAAATCCTTTTACTAATCTATGAAATGTATTATTATCATAGAATCCACTCTTTACTAATGAAATGAAATTATTAACAGTGTTTTTAGCTACATTAGGATATAGTTCCATTACTATTGATCCGTAGTTTTCTATATGCATAGCTACCACTGGATTTTCAGTATCATAATTAAGTTCCATTTCATTTCCTGATTCTGGATATTCTATATCTAACATATTCTCCTCTGCCTTTATTTTCTTTCCTCCAAATGTTGATAAAACTACTAATATAACTACTATTAGTACTGCAACACTTATAAATATAATATTTTTTTTCATTTTATTTTTCAGCCTCCAATATATCTCTAGCTGCTACTAATCCTGTTGCTGCAGCTACTACTATATTACCTGCTTTTCCTGCTCCATCTCCAATAAAATAAATATCTTCACTTTCTAGTTTAAATTTATTATTAGTTGTTATCTCATTTGAGAAAAATTTAATTTCTGGTCCATATAGTAGTGTTTCATCATTATTTACTCCAGGGATTATTCTATCTAATTTTTCTAATCCTTCTAAAATATTTGTAATTATTCTGTGTGGTAATACTAAAGCTAAGTCCCCAGCAACACAATCTTTTAATGTTGGTTCAATAAATCCTTTATTTATTCTATCCCAATTAGATCTTCTTCCTTTACGCAAATCTTTTAATGATTGAATAATAGGTTTAGAGTCTCCTAATACGTTAGCTATTTTTGCTATACTTTCTCCATATTCTCTTGTATTAGTTACTGGCTCTGTTAAGTTTACTCTACTTATAAATGCGAAGTTTGAATTATTTGATTTTATATCTTTTAAGGCATGCCCATTTACACAGATATATCCATAATAATTTTCTTTAGCTACAAATCCACCTGGATTAGTACAGAATGTTCTTATTTCATCACTATAAGTGCCATTTCATTTCCTGATTCTGGATATTCTATATTTAACATATTCTCCTCTGCCTTTATTTCCTTTCCTCCAAATGTTGATAAAACTACTAATATAACTACTATTAGTACTGCAACACTTATAAATATAATATTTTTTTTCATTTTATTTTTCAGCCTCCAATATATCTCTAGCTGCTACTAATCCTGTTGCTGCAGCTACTACTATATTACCTGCTTTTCCTGCTCCATCTCCAATAAAATAAATATCTTCACTTTCTAGTTTAAATTTATTATTAGTTGTTATCTCATTTGAGAAAAATTTAATTTCTGGTCCATATAGTAGTGTTTCATCATTATTTACTCCAGGGATTATTCTATCTAATTTTTCTAATCCTTCTAAAATATTTGTAATTATTCTGTGTGGTAATACTAAAGCTAAGTCCCCAGCAACACAATCTTTTAATGTTGGTTCAATAAATCCTTTATTTATTCTATCCCAATTAGATCTTCTTCCTTTACGCAAATCTTTTAATGATTGAATAATAGGTTTAGAGTCTCCTAATACGTTAGCTATTTTTGCTATACTTTCTCCATATTCTCTTGTATTAGTTACTGGCTCTGTTAAGTTTACTCTACTTATAAATGCGAAGTTTGAATTATTTGATTTTATATCTTTTAAGGCATGCCCATTTACACAGATATATCCATAATAATTTTCTTTAGCTACAAATCCACCTGGATTAGTACAGAATGTTCTTATTTCATCACTATAAGTATCTGTTTTAATAAATATTGTTGGATCATATATGATATTAGTTATACTTTCTAATATCTCTTTTCTTACTTCTACTCGCACACCTATTTCAATTGATTGTGATAGATATGGTATCTTATATTTATCTGCTAATTCTTGAATCCATTTTGCTCCTGTTCTACCTGGCGCTACTACTACTTTTTTAGCAGACATTTTTTTATCTTTATTATAAATAACATCATACTTATATTTATTATTTGTCTTTACTATATCATTAACATCTGTGTTTTCGAATAATTCTACTCCTTTTTCTTCTAAAAACTTTGAAAAGCCTTCTATATATTCTGGTAGATGATCACTTCCTAAATGCTTTTGCTTAATTAGAAGTAATCTAGCTCCTTCTATAGCTACTTTACTTTTTATTTCTTCTGCTTCTTTCATATTAGATGGATATATTTCTGCATCCATTTTAAACTTAGTAAATATTTCTTCAGTATCATCTATTAACTTATAAGCTTCAGACTCACTCATATATTTAAATAAATCGCTTTTTCCAAGTTTAGGTATAAAGTTTAATTTACCATCAGAGAATGTACCAGCTCCTCCGTATCCTGATAAAATTCTACATGGATTACAATTCATACATGCTGTTTTATTCTTTGCCATAGGACAAAATCTTCCAGATACTTTTTTTCCTTTATCTAATAATGCTATTTTTAATTTACTATTATTAGTAATTAGCTCATATGCAGTAAATAATCCTGCTGGACCTGCACCAATAATAATTACATCATATTTCATATTATCACCCATAGATAGTTTATCAAATTTTACAATTTTCGTAAATATAGTTAAAGCTCTCTAGTAAGTTAATAAACTTTTTGTTAAAATATAATTGGTGATAGTATGACTAGACAAGAGTTAAATGAAGATAAGCAAAAAGAAATTTTCAAAGAAGAAAATCGTCAAAAAAGAAAAAAAATTATAATAAAAGTTGTTAAAATCATTATTATCTTTTTAATTGCTTTCTATTCATTCTTTTTATATCAGACTTATATTGCTACTTCTAATGTTATAGTAAAAGAAAAAAGAATAATTAATAAAAACATTCCTAATAGTTTTAATGGAACAAAAATAATTCATTTTTCTGATTTACATTATGGAAGTAATATTGATTATAAAAAATTAAAAAGTATAGTAAAACTTATTAATTCTAGGAATCCTGATTTAGTTTTTTTTACTGGAGATCTCATTGATAAAAATCATTCTTTGAATAATAAAGAACAAGAAAAACTAATAGATGAATTAAAAGATATTAATGCATCTTTAGGTAAATATGCTGTTAGTGGTGATGAGGATTTAGATAACTTTACAACTATTATGAATCAAAGTGGCTTTATAGTTTTAAATAATGAATATGATTTGCTTTATAACAAAACAAATGATGCTATTTTACTTAGTGGATTTGCTTCTAGTATAAATAAAAATATAGATATTAATAAGGGTATGCAATACTATTCACAAGATACCGCTAACTCTAATATATTCTCTATAGTTATTACTCATGAACCTGATAACACTGATAACATATTAAATGTTCATGATGTAGATTTAATATTATCTGGTCATTCACATAATGGAAATATCAGATTTCCTTATTTAGGTACTATATTTACTACTAATGGTGCAAAAAAATATAAAAATGATTATTATAAAATTAATAATAGTTCTCTCTATATATCTAGTGGTTTAGGAACTAGAAAAAATGAAATTAGATTATTCTGTCATCCTAGTATATACTTTTTTAGAATATCAAATTCTTAATCTTTTGAAAGAGTGATTTCTCTTTCTTTTTTTTGCTAATAATTGAGTATACTTTTACTTCACCTATTTTTTTATTATTTAAACTTATCTCTATTTTTCCAGCTTCTCTTTTATTTCTGTTTTCTATTACTATTTTTGTTTTAATTTTATCTATTTCACTTTCTTCTAAGGGATAAATAAAATTATCTTTTATATATAATTTCTTATTAATTATTGACTGATCAAACTTAAATGTATCCTTATTAATTATTGTATAGTTTTTATATCTATTAAAATAATAATTATATAAATTTTCATGTGTATTATAAATATCTGGATCATTTAATGTCACTATAGTTAGATTCATATTATCTTTTGATGATGTTGTTACTAAAGTTTTCCCAGCACTTGGCGTGTATCCATTTTTTCCACTTGTACAATACTTATATATACTTAATAATTTATTTCTGTTATACCATTCGAATGATTTTATATTACTTTTTAATATGTATTTTTTTGTACTACTTATTGATCTATATACCTTATTTTTATATGCATAAATACTTAGTAATGCCATATCATATGCAGTTGAATAATTTCTGGTTTCTTCATCTAGTCCATGTACATTTTCAAATATTGTGTTATTCATACCTAATTCAATTGCTTTTTTATTCATAAGTGATATAAATCTTTTTTCATTTCCTTTTATATTTTTTGAAATAGTTAAAGCTGCATCATTTCCACTTCTAAGTATTAAACCATATAGTAATTCTTTTACTGTCATTTTTTCACCTGGCTCTATATATATGTTAGTTCCATATGATTTTAGTACTTCATCTCCAACTGTTATTGTTTTATCTAACTTCATATTTTCTATTGCTATTATTGCTGTCATTATCTTTGTAGTTGATGCTATAAGTCTCTTTTCATTTGCATTTTTTTCGTACAGTATTCTTCCACTATCAATATCCATTACTATTATCTCTGATGCAGCTTGGACTTTTATAGGAATCATTAGTACCAAAAAAAGAAACAATATTTTTTTCAAATGTATCACCTAAAGTAGTATATGTTTTATTTGGAATATTTTTTCAACATAATTATGTGTTATAATAAAATCGTTAATGGAAGGAGATACAAATTATGGAGAATAACAATTTAAAAGCAATTACATCTCAAGAGGAAGATTTTGCATCTTGGTATACAGATGTTGTTAGAGAAGCAAAATTATGTGAGTATTCAAGTGTTAAAGGATGCCTAAATTATCTTCCGAATGGATATGCAATATGGGAAAATATTAAGAATGTTCTCGACTCTAAATTTAAAGAAACTGGAGTGGAAAACGTATATCTTCCCGTACTAATACCTGAATCTCTTTTACAAAAAGAAAAAGATCATATAGAAGGTTTTGCTCCTGAGGTAGCAATGGTTACTTATGGTGGCGGTGAAGAATTAGAAGAAAAGTTTTGTATTAGACCTACTTCTGAAACATTATTCTGTGATATATGGCAAAACATGGTTAAGTCATATAGAGATTTGCCTTTAGTTTGGAATCAATGGAACTCAGTATTTAGATGGGAAAAAACTACTAGACCTTTTTTAAGAAGTAGAGAATTCTTGTGGCAAGAAGGTCATACACTACATGCAACTCCTGAAGAAGCTCTAGAAAGAACTAATAAGATGCTTAATATTTATTATGATTTTGTTACTGATTATTTAGCAATACCTTTAATTAGAGGTAGAAAAACAGAGAGCGAAAAATTTGCTGGTGCTGAAGAAACTTTCACTATTGAATCAATGATGAAAGATGGTAAAGCATTACAATCTGGTACAAGTCATTTCTTTGGTTCTGGGTTTCCTGATTCATTTGACATCAAGTATTTAGATAAAGAAAACAAATTACATAGTGCATATGAAACTTCTTGGGGACTTTCTACTAGAATTATAGGAGCACTAATTATGGTACACGGAGATAATTCTGGATTAGTTTTACCTCCTAAAATAGCTCCTACTCAAGTTATGGTTATTCCAATTGCACAACACAAAGATGGGGTTTTAGATTACTGTAATAATGTATTATCTAATTTAAAGAATAATGGAATTAGAGCTAAAATTGATGATTCAGATAAAACACCTGGTTATAAGTTTTCTCAACAAGAAGTATTAGGTATTCCTCTAAGGATTGAAGCTGGCCCTAGGGATATAGAAAATAATCAAGTTATTATTACTAGACGTGATAATAAAGAAAAATATGTTGTTAATACTGATAATTTGTTAGAAAAAGTTAATGAAATAATGAAAATTATGCAAGAAGAAATGTATGAAAAAGCTTCTAAACATTTAAATGATAATATTAGATCTGTAGCTAATATGGATGAAATGATTAAAGTAGCTAATGAAGAGAAAGGTTTCATTAAAGCCATGTGGTGTGGTGATAAAAATTGCGAGGAAGAAATTAAGGATAAAACTGGTGGTTATGGATCTAGATGTATACCATTTGATGAAGATTCAATTACTAACAAATGCGTAAATTGTGGAAAGGAAGCAAAGCATTTAGTCATTTGGGGTAAATCATATTAAAAAAAATACGTTTAATTTAACGTATTTTTTCTTTGAATAATTTTTTAATATCATGTATTATGATTTCCTTATTCTGATTATATTGCTTTTCTAGTTCTGAAACTGTTCCATGTGGTATGAATTCATCAGGATATGCATATGTAAGTATCATTATATCTTTTAATTTTTCATCTATTATTAACTCTTTTATTGAGCTTGATAGTCCCCCTATTATTGTATTATCTTCTATCACAACTACTTTTTTTGTCTTTAATAATGATTTTTTTATTGTTCTTTTATCTAGTGGCTTTAAAAATCTAGCATTTATTAATTCTACAGATATATTATTTTTTCTTAATTCTTCTTCTACTTCAAATGCCCTATTTACTGTTTTTCCTATACCTATAATAGTAATATCTGTTCCCTTTTTTAATACTTCTGCTCTTCCTAATTCTATGCTATTATTAGTTTCTTTAGGATATATTTTTCCACCTCTAGGATATCTAATTACTACAGGTGATTTTAGTTCTATTGCATATTCCATCATGTCCTCCAACTCTTTAAAATTTTTAGGAGACATAATTGTTATATTAGGAATTAATTTAAAGAAAGACATATCATATATTCCTTGATGTGTCTCACCATCATTTCCTACTATACCTGCTCTATCAACACACATGATTACTGGTAATTTTTGAGTACATATATCGTGTATTACTTGATCATAAGCTCTTTGATAGAATGATGAGTAAATACTTATAAACGGAATCATTCCTTCTTTTGCTAAACCTGCTGCAAATGTTAGAGCATGTTGTTCTGCTATACCTACATCAAAAAATCTATTTGGAAATTTTTCTGCAAATTCTCCTAGTCCTACACCATCTCTCATTGCAGCGGTTATTGCTACTATCTTTTTATTTCTTTTGGCTAATTCCACTATTTTTTTTCCAAATATTTTAGAATAATTATTCTTACTTTTGGTCAACAACTCTCCTGTTTCTATATTAAAACTTCCTACACCATGAAACTTAGATGGATTCTCTTCTGCAGGTCTGTATCCTTTTCCTTTTTTAGTCTTAACATGAATTATAACTGGCTCATCAAAATTTTTAGCTTTCTTCAAAATATCTTCAAGAGATTCTATATCATGTCCATCAACTGGCCCCAAATATTTTAAACCTATTTCTTCAAAATACATACCTGGTATCATTACTTGTTTTATAACATTTTTTGTTTTGCCTATAATATTGACTAGATTCTTTCCTACTAATGGAATTTTATATGTAATTTCCTTTCCTATTTGATTTGACTTTCTATAATTTTTTCTACTTCTCAAGTTTGTAAGGAGCTTATTCATTCCACTAATATTTCTAGAAATGCTCATTTCATTATCGTTTAAAATGATAATCATTTTTGTCTGATCGCATCCAACGTGATTTAATGCTTCTAAGGCCATTCCACCTGTTAATGCTCCATCTCCTATTACAGCTATAACATTATAATCTTTTTTTGAAATATCTCTAGCTTTTGCCATCCCCATTGCTGCCGAAATAGATGTTGAGCTATGCCCAGTATTAAAGCAATCTGTTTTAGACTCTGATATTTTTGGGAATCCTGATATGCCATTTAATTGTCTTAGTGTTTTTAATGATTCTTTTCTACCATTTAATATCTTATGGGTATATGATTGATGGCCTACATCCCATATTATTTTGTCTTTATTTGGATCAAATACACTTTCTAAGGCTAGTGTAAGTTCTACTACGCCTAAGTTAGATGCTAAATGTCCTCCGTTTTTTGAAACTATTTCTATTATATAATCTCTAATTTCTTTAGCTAATATTTTCTTTTCTTTATTACTTATTTTTTTTAAGTCTTCATTTTTATTAATCTTCTCAAGTATCATT
>AUXO015636030.1_pt1 | contig 16710 bp, 14 predicted proteins | sample 768731 | NCBI WGS metagenome assembly AUXO01 (sample SAMN02715735, study PRJNA202380) | gut metagenome | biome: sheep rumen | host: Ovis aries | place: New Zealand: Palmerston North
CCGCATATCGGCTCCAAACAGCTGTATATGACTTCCGGTCACTGGGATCACTACGGCAAGGACTCCTTCCAGCCGATCACGACGCCGGAGGAAGGCGAGGTCTATATGCTCAAACCGATGAACTGCCCTCACCACTGCGCGATCTACAAGAACAGCCCGAAGAGTTACAAGGATCTGCCTTTCCGCTGTGCGGAGTTCGGTACCGTTTATCGCTACGAGCAGAGCGGCGAGCTGCACGGCTTGACCCGCGTGCGTTCGTTCACGCAGGACGACGCGCATATCTTCTGCCGTCAAGACCAAGTAAAGCAGGAGTTCATCCGTGTGATGGAGATCATCAACATCATCTTCAAGGCCCTGAACTTCGAGAACTACGAAGCGCAGATCTCTCTTCGTGACCCGAAGAACACCACGAAATATGTAGGTTCGGACGAGATCTGGGAGCACGCAGAGAATGCCATCCGTGAGGCATGTAAAGAGATGAACCTGCCGGCTACGGAGGTAGAAGGCGAGGCGGCTTTCTATGGCCCGAAACTCGACTTCATGGTCAAGGATGCTCTCGGCCGTCGTTGGCAATTAGGTACCATCCAAGTGGACTATAACCTGCCGGAGCGTTTCGAACTCGAATATACGGGCGAAGACAACCAGAAGCATCGTCCGGTGATGATTCACCGTGCGCCGTTTGGTTCAATGGAGCGTTTCGTAGCTGTGCTCATCGAGCATACGGCCGGTAAGTTCCCGTTGTGGCTCACGCCTGATCAGGCTGTCGTTCTGCCGATCTCCGAGAAATCGAATGAGTACGCTTGGAAAGTCAAAGAGATTCTTGAGCAACAGGATGTACGTGTCATTGTAGATGACCGTAACGAGAAACTTGGACGTAAGATCCGCGATAACGAATTGAAACGTATTCCGTACATGCTTATCGTCGGTGAGAAAGAGGCGGAACAAGGTCTCGTTTCCGTGCGTCAACAGGGCGCGGAAGAGAAGGGCCAGATGACCATTCAGGAGTTCGCTGATTTTATTAACGATACTGTCAAAAAGCAGATGAATGCATACTAAAATGTTTCAAATGGACACAAAATGCACTTTTTTTGAAAAAAAATGACATAAAATTTGTGTATTTGAAAACTTTATAGTATCTTTGCGGCAGAAACGGAAAGTTCCCGAACCGCCGTGAAAGGAAGTAGGGGCTATACATATAACTTTTAATCTCTATTATCATTATGGCAGATCAATTAAAATCTGGTCTCATTCTGAAAGAGGGTGAGAAATTAGTCATTGAGTTGGAAGCTGAAATGTGGGCTACCAGCCAGAACCCTATCGCTAGAGCTATTGGACAAATTCGCAAGATTATTGCAGGATTACTCGGTAGCAAGCGCCAAGGTTACATCGTGATTACCGACAAGCGCGTTGTTGAAATCGTTGAATTCAAAGCTTGCTGGGTTTTCAACCTCGGTAAGAATGTGAAGTATGTATTGCCGAGCAGTGTGAAAGAGGTAGGTTACACCAAGGAGGGTACTTGCTTCGGTTGCTTCTGCCAGGCTTTTAACCTCTACTACGATGCGTTTACTCAGCGTACTTCTGTCCTTCTCCCGGTGCAGGAAGAGGCTGAGGCTCAGAAGATCGTTGATGCTTTCTACAAAGCTATTAGCGCAGCACAGTAATTCATGAGACACCCGATCTCGACTTTTCCGAGATTTATGTATCTCAATGCATATGCCTTTCTCCTCCTTTTGGTGGGGATAGGCATTATGCTTTTACCGGGTTACCGTATCTCTTGGTGGCTGCTTGTTCCGCAGGCTATCGTCGCTCTTCCTTGCTTCAAAGGTGCCTCTACCATCTTTGCTTCATGGAAGGATAAAAAACGTAAATACGACCTGCTCATGCAACGGAATGCCGAGCAGTTCCGCCCCGATACCTTCACGGAGTTTATGCATGCTCCGTGCGGAAGACTCTTGACGAAGATTGTTCTTGAAGACATGCATTGTCCCGAGCGCTATAGAGAACTCAAGCACTTGCGGCAACCGTTCATCAAGCAATTGCGCAAGAACTGCCAGCCGCGCAAACACACCGTGTACGTGAACCCCAATATTTAATCCTCAAATTATTCCTAATATGAGTACTTTCCTCGTTGTCCTTTTTGCGCTGCTCGTTCCGGCGTTATTTATCCTGTTTATATGGTTCTTAATCGCGCCGATGAAGTCTTCGTATAAACCATGGCTGATTGCTATTGCCATCATCGGATTGATTCTCTGCGAGGGACTCTTTATCCTCGCGGCGCGTATTCCATCCAGTGCCGATAAACTCATTGAGACCGGTATCGCAGGCATGGAGGAGCATATTAACCAGATTAATCCGGACTATATCAATAAGGAACTTCCTACAGAGGATATTCAGAACATTCTGAAGGATACCAAGATGCTGGACTCCTATATAGACGATGCACCGAATGCACGTCTCGTAGTGCGTCTTATCGGTGCAGGTGCGTATATCCAATATGTAACGTCTTTCAGCAAGAGTCTCGATGCCAATATCGAAGAGATGAAAGCAGAAGGCATACCTGTTACCATTCACACTGTATTCGAGCGTATTCATCAGAAGAGCGAAGCTCCGATCCTCAAGGCCACCAAGATCCTGGAGATCATCGTGCTGGTAATCACCGGAATCCTCCTTATAGCGCTCTTGATCGTTTGGGCATACTTAAAGAAAGACGCAGCTTATCTCGATAATCCGCGTGTTACCGTGATTGAGCAGTCGGATGAGATTGAAACGGGACATAACCGTCCTCGTGGAGAATAAGCTTACCTGCGAAACTCCGCTAAGACAATAGCGGTTGCAATAGATACGTTAAGGCTTTCGATAACATCGGAGGCCTTTTCGTTTGGATAACTCGGAATACGAACAGGGTGGGTTATTAACTTTCTAACCTCTTGTGAAATCCCGTTTCCTTCATTACCCATTACGATAATACCCGTTTTGGGAAGTCGGCTTTCGTACATGTTCTCTCCTTCAAGAAGTGTGCCGATAATCGGACATTCTTGTTTTGCAAGCCATTCCGCCAAATCCACATAGTGGATGCGAACGCGACATAGTGCACCCATCGTCGCTTGAACTACTTTCGGGTTATAACAGTCTGCGGTATCCTTTGAGCACACGATATCATGCACTCCAAACCAGTCGCAGGTACGTATGATGGTTCCTAAATTTCCCGGATCTTGGATGCCGTCTAACGCGATCACTAAATCATCCATCATCCATCCAACTTCTTCCATCGGACGTTTGCGAAAAACGCCCACTATGCCTTGTGGCGTTTTTAAGCCGCTCATCTGCTCAATATCCGTGCGAGAAGCATTCTCGCCTTCGCGATACAAATGAACGAGTTCGAATGATTTGCGCAGTTCTTCTACGCATTTTGCTCCCTCGGCAACGAATAAACCCAGTTCGTCACGGTTCTTTTTTAACTGCAAACTTTTTACAAGTTTGATCTGCGATTTAGTTACTTTTTCCATCATAACACCGAAAATCGCTACAAAAGTAGTAAAAAATTTTGATATATCAAAATATTTTTGTAATTTTGCACGCTAATTATGTTACGTGTATTGTGGACATATAAGAGAAGAGAATGGGTGATTGCCTCGTTGGTAATCATTATTGCCTTTGTCTTCTCGGCTTGCAACACGACGAAATTCGTGCCGCAGGATAAGTGTCTGTTGAACAAAGCCCGTGTGAAATGTGTGGATGATAAGACGGTAGCTACCGGTAAGTTGAGCAATTATCTGAGGCAGAAGCAGAATACGGAGATCTTGGGATTCTGGAAACTGCAATTACATATTTACAACACCGCTCCGCTGGATACGACGACCGCGTCCAATAAACGGCTGGCACATAATGCCTTTAAGATGGGTGAAGCGCCTGTGATATACGACGAGGCGCTAACGAAAGTCAGCATGCAGCAGTTACGGCAGCAGATGAATAATATGGGCTATTTCCAGGCGGAGGTCGATACCGTCAAAGTGGTGAAAAATCGCAAAGTGAACTTGACCTATCTGGTAACTGCCCATCAGCCTTACACGATTTGCAATTATGAAGTGGATATCGACATTGCTCAAGTGAGTAAAATCGCTTCAGATGAGAATTGTCTGGTGCATGCGGGGGAACAGTTTAGTACCGAGACCTTGGATGCGGAGCGCGACCGTATCACTACTGTGATGCGTAATAGGGGCTATTTCTACTTTGAGAAATCAATGCTGGAGTTCACAGCAGATAGTGCCTATAACAGACATGAAGTGTCGGTTCGTATCCACCTTGCGCCGTATGTGGAGCACCTGGATGCCGAGTCGCTCCAGCGCATGTTGACGCGTTATACGATCCGGCACGTGGAGTTCCAATTAGATAAACCCTTCCTTCGCAAAAAAGCCATTGAGCGTGCGTGTCGTTTGCATGACGGCGATATGTATGCGGACTGGCGCGTCGAACGAACGTATGCGCGCATGAACGCCTTAGCGCCTGTGAAATATATCGATATTTCGTTTACACCTCTGAAGGACTCGCTACTGGATTGTACCGTGGCTATCGCTAAGGGTAGACAGCATTCTGTAGCAGCGGAGTTGGAAGGTACCTATAGCGCAGGAGACTGGGGTGTGGCAGCTGGTGTGAATTATACGAACAAGAATATCTTCAAGGGCGCAGAAGTGCTGGATGTCGGTGTGCGTGCTTCGTATGAATGGCGTGCGAATGGCGGACGCGCGATAGAAGCGAAAGCAGAAGCCTCATTGCTCTTCCCCTCCAACGTGAAAGTGAACGTAGCCTATAACTACCAGCAGCGGCCGGAAGAGTATACGCGTACGATAGCTAATGCCGGTTTGGGGTATCTCGTTCCTCGTCAACCGGGTAGTAAATGGACCCATCACTTTGGACTGGTGGATATCAACTATATTTACCTGCCATGGATGTCCGATCAGTTTAAACGCGACTTCATCGATAAGTCTTCCGTGCTCAAAGCTAGTTATGAAGACCATTTCATCTTGGACTGGAATTATACGCTCTCATATTCTTCCTTTGACCGCCGTAACCCCAATAAGTCTTATTCGCAGTTTGCTTTGCGTGTTGAGACGGCGGGTAATTTCTTGTATGCGTTGAGCAAGATAGCCAACTTTCCCAAGAACGAGGATGGCTCGTACGTGCTTTGGAAAATCCCGTTCTCTCAATACGCCAAGGGCGATATCAATTTCACGTATCACGGGGTGATCACACCGAACCATCATTTAGTAGGTCATATTGGGCTTGGTGTAGCTGTACCATACCTGAATGCGGGTGTCATTCCGTTTGAGAAACGCTACTTCGCCGGAGGAGCGAATAGTGTTCGTGGATGGCAGGCTCGAACCTTAGGACCTGGTATCTTCCGCGGAAATGGTAGTGCGTTTGTCTATGATAAGCAAGCAGGAGATATCAAGCTGGACTTGAACATTGAGTATCGATATAAAGTGCTTAAGTTCTTGGAGTTAGCCGCTTTCCTCGATGCAGGAAATATTTGGACGATTTATAAATATGAAGACCAGCCGGGCGGCGTATTCCTCTGGGACCAGTTCTACAAACAAATCGCTTGGAGTTACGGTGTCGGAGTTCGTTTCGACCTCTCCATTCTTATCTTCCGTGTGGACTTTGGTGTGAAACTCCACGACCCGAGTCGTATCTTAGAAGGAAAACAATGGCGTACGGCTGCCAATGGATTAGGATGGAAAGATGATATGAATTTCCATTTTGCAATTGGATATCCGTTCTAGGTAGAATCAAAGATGCTGAAGACGCAAATGATAAAAGGGCTGCTTGAAGCCGGGTGTGATGAAGCGGGCAGAGGTCCGCTGGCGGGGAGTGTGTTCTGTGCCGCGGTCATCTTGGATCCGAATAGAGTGGAGCAGGTGCCCGAATTTGCATGGCTGAATGACTCGAAGCAGTTAACGGACAAACAGCGCTACGCCCTACGTCCTGTCATTGAACGGGAAGCCGTAAGTTGGGCCGTCGTGGAAGTAAGTGCCAAAGAGATTGACGAACGCAATATACTGCAATGTTCCATACTGGGAATGCAGCGAGCTTTGGATAAACTGAGTGTGCGACCGCAGCATATACTCGTGGACGGCAATAAATGGAAACCCTATGTGCCCGAAGGAGAACTGCTTGAAATCCCTGCGCATACAGTCGTGCATGGCGATGCTACGTATATGTCGATTGCTGCTGCAAGTGTGTTGGCAAAGACCTATCGGGATGATTATATGCTGCGGCTGGATGCTGAGTATCCGCAATATGGATGGGCTAACAATAAAGGGTATCCTACGGCTGAACACTATGCCGCATTGAAACAATTCGGACCGACACCCTATCATCGAATGAGTTTTAATTTGAAATTATAAATTTTTACAACTATGTTATTCTGTAAATGTAAACAAGAAGAAGAGAAAGACGAACGGCAAGAACAACAACAAGAGCAAGGGCAACAAACTCTAAAGCGTCCTCGCCGTAAGGTGGGTTGTTTAGGCGGCTGTTTGATTTTCTTTGCCGTGTATTTTCTCTGTAGTGCCATCTTAGGATGGATTATGGGTAGTACTTTCAGTTCGTCTCCGGTTAAACTGGAGGACAAGACGGTTTATCGTCTGCAACTGAAAGGAGATTTAGTGGAGCAGGGTCAGGAGGAGAATCCTTTTGCCGCGCTGTTCAGTTCGTTGCCCTATGGTAATTATGCAGAAGAAGAGACGGTCGGGTTGGATGATATCCTGAGTAATATCCGCTTGGCTAAGAACGATGAACGTGTCTTAGGTATATGGCTGGATAATGCGCAATTGAGTGCAACTCCCGCACAAGCCAAGGCTATCCGTGATGCGCTGCTGGACTTCAAGAGCAGCGGTAAATGGGTGATTGCTTCGGCTAAGAATTTTGGCCAGACTAGTTATTACATCGCTTCTGTGGCAGACCGTATCTGCATGGATCCGACTGGCTCAGTAGCATGGAATGGTCTATCAGCGCAGAAGATGTACTTCACTCGTTTGATGGAGAAGATCGGCGTAGAGATGCAGATCCTGAAAGTAGGTACCTTTAAATCAGCCGTTGAGCCGTACTTCCGTACGTCGATGTCCGAGGCCGATAAGTTACAGACGCAACAATATCTGAGCGGAATCTGGTCGGAGTATAAAGCTGCGGTCAGTGCTTCTCGTGGCATTGATGAGGCGCAATTGGATGAAATGGCTGACCGTTACATGGGTTTGCAGGCTCCGAACGCACCGGTAGAAGCAGGTTTGGTGGATACACTCGTATATGTGCAGGACATAGATTCTCTGCTGCGTATCTATACCGGCACGAATGACTATAAGACACTTACAACCGCTCAATTGGCACAAGTACAACGTCTTCCCTCTCGCGCCAAAGATAAAGTGGCTGTGCTCTATTTGGACGGAGAGATTTACGAAGAGGGTAACGATGGTATCGTATCCAAGGATGTTGTAAAGACAATAAAGAAAATCGCTAAAAACGAGGATGTCAAGGCTTTGGTACTGCGCGTGAACAGTCCGGGTGGTTCTGCGGATGCAAGCGAAGCAATCTGGCGTGCGGTGCAGAACTTCAAAGCGGATGGTAAACCGGTAGTGGTGTCTATGGGCGGTATGGCTGCTTCGGGTGGTTATTACATCTCTTGTGGTGCGGATTATATCTATGCGGAACCCACTACGATCACCGGTTCTATCGGTATCTTTGGTACAGTACCTAATGTAGCTAAACTGCGTGATAAGATCGGTTTGGATATCGATGGTATCTCTACCAACAAGCACTCGGATCTGGAGACCAACATGTTCTACAAGGGAATGAGCACGGAGGAGCATCAGTTATTGCAGACCATGGTAGAACGTGGATATGACCTGTTCACCAGCCGTTGTGCCGAAGGACGTCATATGACGCAGGATGAGATTAAGGCTATTGGCGAAGGACGTATCTGGTTAGGTACAAAAGGTGTGGAGATAGGTATTGTAGACGAACTCGGAAATATCGACGATGCCATTGCTAAGGCCGTTGAACTTGCCGGACTCGGTCAATATCAGTTAGCTTACTATCCCGAGAAAGTAGATCCGTTCGATGCCTTCTTGAAATCGCTCGATAACACGACCGAAGAAGAACGCCTCATCATGAAGGTTCGTTCCTTCTGCTCCAAACCGCGTATTATGGCCCTGATGGATGAAGTAATTATCCGTTAATACGTATCAGGTGTTGCGAAACATTCTCTATATTCCGCTGAGTTGGCTGTACACGATAGGAGTGGCGATTCGTCATCTGCTGTTCGACCAGCGTGTCATCCCTTCGTTTACCGTAGAGGTGCCTACAATCTGTGTGGGTAATATTGCGGTGGGTGGAACGGGAAAAACGCCTATGACAGCTTATATTGTGCAACTGCTCTTGGCGCATGGCTATCATCCGGCTATTCTCTCGCGCGGATACAAGCGTCGTACGCGTGGTTTCCTCTTGGCGGACACTGCTTCGACTGTTGATACTATTGGCGATGAAGCAATGCAACTGCATCGCGCTTTCCCCGAGGTGCCTGTTGCGGTCTGCGAGAATCGTGTGCGAGGGGTACATCAGTTACAACGCCAAGTGAACGAATTGGATGTCGTGGTACTGGATGATGCGATGCAGCATCGGGCTATCCGTTGCGGCATGTACGTGTTACTCACACCCTATGACCGCTTATATATCGACGATCATATGTTACCATGGGGAAGGTTGCGCGACCTGCCTTCGCGGGCTCTCAAAGCAAGTGCCGTCGTAGTAACCAAGTGTCCTGATAACTTACGCCCGATAGACATGCGTGTGGTAGACAACCGCCTGCATCTTCCTACCTATCAGTTATTGCATTTTACGGGACTGAACTATGCACCGATGGAGCAAGGGGGCACACCGCTCGTGTTGTGTGGCATTGCGCATCCGCATTATATGATGGACTACGTCTTGGCGCATTATCCCCATGCGCAGTTGATGGCTTTTGAGGACCATCATCGCTATACAGAACAGGATATAGACGCGATTGTAGAAAAATCAAAGCCTTTTGATTTTGTACTGACGACTGAGAAAGACATACAGCGTCTTCGTACTACCTCGTTAGTAGAGCGGCTGGCTGCGATGAACAAACGTCTCATTGCCATGCCGATCTCAATACGTTTCTATACGCCGCAGGCTGCTTTTGACCGACAGATACTCCAATATGTAGCAGAAAACAACAGAAAGAACACCCACTAATCAATACGAATGGACTGGATTAAACTCATACGACGTTTCGTTCCGCCTTATAAGGGCTCGATGGCATTGAATATCGGTTTTAACCTGTTATCTACTTTGCTGTCCCTCTTCTCGTTCGCAGCAATCATCCCGGTTCTCCGTATTCTATTCGGATTGACGGATATTGAGGTAACACGCATCCCTATGGAGACAGTCAATGGGTTGCAAGAGACACTCAATGCGCTTCGAAATAATATGTATTGCGCGCTGAACGAGCAGATAGCCGTGCATGGCGCAGGGTATGTGTTATTCTGGTTAGGACTCTTTTTAGTGGGAATGACCGGCCTTAAATGTGTCACATCCTGGCTTGCCAACTATTTCATGGTTCCTATCCGTACGGGCGTGTTACGCGACTTACGAAAAGCTTTGTACGACAAAGTGCTTTCGTTGCCGATCGGCTATTTCACCGAAGCACGCCGTGGAGATGTGATATCCCGTATGACCAATGATGTGGGAGAAGTCGAAGCGTCTATCATGTCGGCGCTGGACGTCCTTTTTAAAAACCCCATCATGATCATCATCTATATGACGACTTTGCTTGTTATCAGTTGGCAATTGACGCTCTTTGTCTTGGTATTACTGCCGATAGCGATCTTCTGTATCGGTCGTATCGGACGGAGTCTTAAGCGCACATCCACGAAAGGACAGGAACAGAATGCAGAGATTCTGTCGTCTATTGATGAGACCTTGCTCGGGCTGCGGGTGGTAAAAGGATTCAATGCGCAGGATAAACTGCGCGTACGCTTCAATCGACTCATCAACGAGACTCGTGCTACCTTTAATCGCATCAATCGTCGTTATTACTTGGCGCATCCGCTCTCGGAGTTCTTGGGCACAGCGCTGATAGCTGTCATCCTGTGGTTTGGTGGATTGCTTATTTTGGGAGACCACTCCATGATAGATGCCTCTACCTTCATCTATTATCTGGTAATCTTCTATTCTATCATCAATCCTGCGAAGGACCTGAGTAGGGCCTCATACGGCATTCGCAAGGGAATGGCTTCATTGGAGCGCATCGATGCGATCTTGGAGACCGAGACGAAGATTCCCGAACCCGCAGTGCCGCAACCTGTCCGTTTTGAGCAACAGATTGCTTTCGAACATGTCTCCTTCCGCTACCAGGAGGATAAAGAGGTGCTTACGGATATCTCGTTAGCAATTCCGAAAGGTAAGACCGTCGCTTTGGTTGGTCAGTCCGGTAGTGGTAAAACGACGTTGACGGATCTTGTACCGCGATTCTATGATCCGCAGGAGGGTGCCATTACCATGGATGGAGTAAACATTCGTCGGTTTAATACGCGTGACCTGCGTGCCATCATGGGCATCGTGTGTCAAGAACCGATTCTCTTCAATGATACGGTATATAACAATATCACCTTCGGAGTGGATACAACGCAACCCGCACCGAATGGTCTAACCTGGCCGCAGGCAGTGGAACAAGCGGCTAAGATAGCCAATGCACACGTGTTTATTGAGGAGATGCCTGAAGGCTATGAGACAATGATAGGTGATCGAGGTAGTCGTCTATCCGGTGGGCAACGCCAACGACTCAGTATAGCCCGTGCTATCCTTAAGAACCCGCCCATTCTAATTTTAGACGAAGCCACCTCTGCGCTCGATAGTGAGTCTGAGAAACTCGTTCAGGAAGCCCTCGAACACCTCATGCAAGACCGCACAACGCTCGTGGTAGCCCATCGTCTTTCCACCATCAAACATGCAGACTTAATATGTGTTGTACATGAAGGTAGAATAGTAGAGCGTGGTACACACAACGAATTATACGCTTTGGGTGGATTCTATACAAAACTCGTTGATATGCAGCAATAATGGCAAAAGGTAAGGTGTTATTAGGAATGTCGGGCGGAATTGATTCTACCGTCAGTGCTATGCTTCTGTTGGAGCAGGGCTATGAGGTGGTTGGCGTAACCTTCCGCACCTTCGATAGCATCAAAGAGTCTTGTCTCGCCAAGGAGAAAGGATGCTGTTCGATCGAATCCATAATGGAAGCAAAGCACAATGCTCAGAAGATGGGCTTCGAACATCATATTGTTGACTTCCGAGATACCTTTAAGCAATGCGTCATTCGTAATTTCATTGACGAGTATATGTCCGGACGAACGCCGAACCCCTGTGTGCTGTGCAATAGTCATATTAAATGGGGAGAACTGGTGCGCGTGGCGGATGAATTACAATGCGATTATATAGCAACCGGTCACTATGCGCGCATTGAGGAACGTGATGGACATGTATATCTGGCGCAAGCTGCAGATACCAAGAAAGACCAGACCTATTTCCTTTGGATGCTGACCGAAGAGCAATTGCGCCGAACAATTTTCCCCTTAGGAGACTTAACTAAAGATCAGGTACGCGATATTGCACGTCAACACGGCTATATCAAACTGGCAGAGAAACGCGAGAGTCAGGAGATTTGTTTCATTCCCGATAATGACTACCGTGCTTTCTTGCGCGCGAATGTGCCCGACTATAATGAACGCGTGCGTGCGGGTGAGTATGTTGATGCACATGGAAATGTGCTTGGTCGGCACGAAGGCTTTGTTAACTATACCATAGGACAACGCAAAGGCCTTGGTATCGCACTTGGTCATCCGGCCTACGTTACCCATATCGATGCAGTCACCAATCGCGTGACACTCGGCACGAATGAGGACCTTTTTGCTACACAACTGCAGTACCAGATAGTGCGTGCACTTCGTACAGTCAATGATACTGCTATCTCTGCCCGAATCCGCTATCGTAGTCAAGCTGTGCCGGTACAAAAGATAGACGGGAACTGCCTTTTATTTGCAGCTCCCGTCTGGGGTATTACTCCCGGCCAATCCATCGTCTTCTATCAAGACGGATTAGTCATTGGCGGAGGAATAATTAGATAACACGCTGGTTATTTTCCAAAATAACGTTTGTAAAGACCTTCGAAACCTTTACCGTGACGAGCTTCGTCACGAGCCATCTCGTGAACGGAGTCGTGAATCGGGTCGAGGTCCAGTTCTTTTGCGCGCTTAGCAATTTTGAACTTATCTTCGCAAGCACCTGCTTCAGCCATCATGCGTTTCTCGAGGTTTGTCTTGGTATCCCAAACAATCTCACCGAGCAATTCTGCAAAACGGGAAGCGTGATCCGCCTCTTCGTATGCATATTGACGGAACGCAGCTGCTATCTCCGGATAACCTTCACGGTCTGCTTGACGAGCCATAGCCAAGTACTGGCCTACTTCTGAGCATTCTCCCATGAAGTGTGCACGCAGACCTTCTGCAATGATCGGGTCTTTTACGTCTTTTGCTACTCCTAACACATGCTCGCAAACAAAATTGAGTTTGTCGTCAGAAGCTACTTTCCATTCAACGATTTGTTTACATTGCGGACAACGCTCAGGAGCTTCAGTACCTTCGTGTACGTAGCCACAAATCGGGCAAATAAATTTCTTTGTCATAATTAATTTGAATTTGAGGGTTAATAAAAAAGTTATTTACATCCTTTAAAGGCATTTTTTCCAATTTCAACGTTTGCATCAAAGACCGGAGTCTTCAGATATTTGCATTCCAAGAAAGCTTCTGTACCAATGACGCGTAGTGAGTCATTCCATTCCACTTCACGCAGACTGCGACATTGACAGAATGCCCCATCGCCGATTTCCTTTAGGTCTTTATTCAACTGCACCTTGCGTAAACTGATACATTGCGCAAAGGCCGCACGGCATAGAAGCTTGAGAGAGGCAGGCAGTTTGATCTCTTCCAGCAACTTGCATTCCATGAACGCACCATCTTCAATCATATGTATATGATCAACGAGCCGGATTTCACGTAACTGCTGACAGTTATGAAAAGCGCGAACACCGATGCGGAAAGTGCTCTTGGGAATATTGATAATCTCTAAGGCAATACACCCCGAGAGCGCTTCGTCTCCGATGGCATATAGTCCTTCTGGTAAGTCAATACGGTATAAATGCGAGCAGCCTTGGAAGACTTGTTTGGAGAGCGAGTTAACTCCTTCCGGAATACTTACTCTACGCAGCGCAGCACAACCTGCAAAAGCTTGTTCTCCTAAGTATTGGAGCGAGGAGGGTAGGTTAATAGCTTCCAAACTGCTGCAACCCGCAAAGGCTCCGTCGTCAATACGCTTGAGTCGCGCAGGGAAGGTGATCTTCTTAATGCTGCGGCACATAAAGAAGGCTGCTTTCTCGATTGATTGAAGTTTCTCACTCAGCACTTGTTCCGTTAGGTTTTCACAGCCGTAGAAAACTCCGGCTCCGAGTTGCTCCAGTTCCGTCGGAAGTTTGGCATTGCGCAGTTTAACGCAGTTGTAGAACGCGAAATTGCCTACAGTCTTCACGGTCGCCGGAATCACTACATCCGTCAGGTTCTCGCACCCCATGAATGCCGCAGTAGGTATGGCCGTAATGGTATTTGGTATCTCTACGCTCTTGAGATTCTTTTTGTTGGCAAAAGCTCGCTCAGCGATCAGACGAATAGGAGTCTTGTTCTTGAAGACATATTTAGTGGGCAACTCGTTGTTAGTTGCAATCAGACAATCATCGATAATGAGTGCACCTTTCTTCCACTTATTCTCATTGAGCGCGATGCCGCTGCCCGTGAAGGCTTCTTCACCGATGGAGGTAATGGTGGGCGGAATGACAATCTTCTGCAGGTTCTTGCAATCCCGGAAAGTCTCATGGTCAATGCGGTTGATGCACGCGGGGATTTCTACGCGCTGAATAACCTTATTACCTTGAAAGGCCCCGGCCGCTATAAGTCTTGTTCCTTCAGGCACCACAAAACGCGGCTTGATATTTTTATCCGTGGCAATCAGCACGCTGTCAATCCACAGACAGCCTTCGGTCCAATTGCTTTTATTAAGGAGAATCCCCGTTCCTTCAAAGGCAGAACGATATACTTGTTTTAGCGTTTTCGGTAGCACAATAGCCGTAAGATTTTTACATCCTTTAAAGGCTTTGTCGCTGATACCCACAACAGTATACGAGTTCTGACCTACTTGAATTTGTTCCGGGATAAAGATTTCTCCTGTTGCCCGAGGATTTAATGCCACCTCTGCGGTCATATGATTCTCGTCAAAGGTGTAGTTGATGTCCTGATACTGAGCTTCTCCTGCCATTAGACATGAGAAGGGCATGAGGCAAAATACTAAGAACAATGGAACGATGTTAATTCTATTTCTCATGAGCGTATAAAATGAAGTTTTAATCGACATATCGTGTATGCAATAATGAATTTTCCTCGCATGGATGCCCCCTTTCGTTTAGCGCGAAGAGCTTGTAGCACGCGCTTCTGAGCCTCCGGGTGCGAATGGGCTGTGGTGCTTTCCGGATTGGCTGTGTAGTGATAGCCGTCGTAGCGGATAATACGGCATGTCGCACCGCTCAACCAAAGATCAACGGACCATAGTACGTCTTCGTAAATCATCCCTTCGGGAAAGCGCAGCTGTGCAATCGCTTCGCGTCGATAGAGCCGCATGCAAGGAGAAGTGAATTGGTGTACGGAAGAGGGTGTTTTCTGTACTCCGTTGCGGGTGTAGCCGCTTTGTACATAGTCTACGCCCTTTATTGCAGCTATGTGCTTCTCGCACCAGTCCTGCGATATTGCATCATCGGCATCCACAAAAGCGACATACTCCCCTTTGGCATGCTTTAACCCCCGGTTGCGCGCCGCCGACTGTCCTGCGTTCGGCTGATGATAGACTTCAAGCCGTGCGTCTTTCGCAGCCCATTCTTGCGCGATGGCGAGACTGCGATCGGTACTCCCGTCATCCACCAGGATAATTTGCAAATCCTTCTCTGTTTGACAAACAAGGCTTGTAATGCAAGCAGAAAGGTACTTTTCAGCGTTGTATATGGGGATGATAAAACTAATCATTAATAAACGCGATTGCCTAAGATTGTATATACTTGTCCGTCAATCTCGATGAATATCTGACCATTTTGGATAAACTTGCGTGCAGCAGGCAATACCTGCAAGTCGTCAATACCTTCTCCGCTACTTTTTCCTAAGCGAAGACCTACTAATACGGCATCATGGTCGGAATATTTATACGAACTGTATCCGGATGTGTTGATGTGATAAGCATAGGCTCCGGTGACTTGATCTGCCATCGTGCTATTGGCCATAGCGTGGTCAAGGATACCTTTCTCGCCATAATAATTATAGGTGTATGCATTCGGGGCGAAACGTACCAATTGCTCTTCATATCCCGCCTTGATCAGGTTCTGAATAGGAGTCTCTTCCGTGTAGGCATTTAGGTCGCCCATTATAAGAATATCATCGTCGCTTGAGACATAATTCAGTTTCGATATGAGCTTAGAGGCATTCTGAATACGGGTGCTCTCTCCGTCGTCATCGCCGCTGCTTTTTGCTTTGAAATGGTTCATTGACAGCACGAATAGTTCGTTCGTGGCATTCTCCTTGAACGCCTGAATGCGCATGCGGGCATTATATTCGCCTGAACTGTAAGGGGATAGGGTGGATCCGGATGGAGTCACCTTCTCTTTGTTGTAGATAAATCCGGCTTTAAGCGGCATATAACCGCTGCTGGATTGAGAAGCAGATAGGTTGTCGGTAACATACGTATACACCTCTTGACCGTATATCTCATTCATCGCATTGCAGATATAACTGAGCACTTCTTGGTTGCGCTCCACTTCACAAATGGCTACGATATCCGCTTCAAGGGCCACAAAGACATTAGCCATCTTTTCTGTTTTGGCAACAAACTGCGCCTCGGTCTTGCAGGATGAGTTGGAGGCCGTCAAGTCCATCAGGTAGTTTTGTGCGTTTTGTGCAACGATGTGAATGCGTGCACTGCCTACGTCCGGAATGGTAACAGGACTGGTCCACGCAAAAATCTGTACGCTCACCGCAATGAGCAAAAGGGTAAAAAGATTTCGTTTCATGATAATATAGTTTTTATGATTTCTTCAATTTTTCGGCACTGTGCTTCGCGCGAGAACTCCTCTCTATGCACGCTTTGTTGATGCGTATAGCCTTTCTCTTTCCATTGTTTATATTGGCCTTGTATAAATGCCTTAATTTCTTCCTCATCTTCGGTCGCTATACCGGCCTTCGTGTATGCGATAAGATCCGCTAACGCTCCTTTGTCGGAAGGCACACAGAGCACCGGTTTGTTGCAACCCAAAGCCTCATAAAACTTCGTGGTCAGCATGCCGTGTGTCTCGGTACTTGTCAGTACTAACATGATACTGCTCTCCCGTATTGCCTCTCCTAACTGTTCGTGTGCGATGGGCTCTTGCTGCGGAGTATGAACATCCAATAGGATGGAAGATGATTTACATGCCTCAATCACCTGCTTCACTTTCTCCAAACCGGCTTTCTGCCATGCGAAGAGACTGCCGATATACGATATCTTAAAGACCGTAGT
>AUXO017062913.1_pt1 | contig 16707 bp, 10 predicted proteins | sample 768731 | NCBI WGS metagenome assembly AUXO01 (sample SAMN02715735, study PRJNA202380) | gut metagenome | biome: sheep rumen | host: Ovis aries | place: New Zealand: Palmerston North
TCAAAAGCTGAAGAAATCTATGGAAAAGCAAAGGAACTTGTTCCTGTACTTCCAAAGGATGCCATTACAAAGCTTATTATCAAGCAGGCTGTAGACCAGCTTAATAGTGCCTCTACAACTGTTGAATCACTACGCACTCTCATGAATGAAACTGCATCCAAACTCCCGGAATATCCTGTCGTTATGGCTATGAAAGGGGTTGGAACTTCACTTGGTCCTCAGTTGATGGCTGAGATCGGAGATGTTTCCCGTTTCACTCACAAAAGTGCTATTACTGCATTTGCCGGTGTAGATCCTGGTGTTAATGAATCCGGAACCTATGAACAAAAAAGTGTTCCTACCTCAAAACGAGGTTCCGCTGATCTTAGAAAGACTTTATTTCAGGTAATGGATGTCCTGATTAAAACGCATCCTCAAGATGATCCTGTTTATCAGTTCTTAGATAAGAAACGTGCTCAAGGCAAGCCTTACTATGTCTATATGACTGCAGGTGCTAACAAGTTTCTAAGAATCTACTACGGACGAGTGAAAGAATATCTTTCATCTCTTCCAGAATCTTAATTATCCACTAATATTTTCAGACCGGCACTGGTGTGGTGGTCTTATTTTGATACCCAATTTTCAACCTGTATAAAATTTTCAATGTTCTTTCAATTTAGCCTTGACTTTTTATTTGCAGGCTTAATTTGATAATTGAGTTTTTACATTATTGCATAATTTTTTTCATTATGATCTGTTTCCCATCGATTATAGCATATTTCTTGGTACTGTACGAAAAAAAGAGCATAAACATTGCGATTACGGGTTGCCCAAGATTTGTTATCCATGCTATATTTTATGTGATATTTTTATCAAAGTAATCACACAAAGAAAAAGTACTAAAGGAAAGGGTTATTATGGATTCAATGTTTAACACTCCACAGGAAGTTGTGCAGGCCAACATGAATGGCGCTGTAAAAAAAGCTACAACTTCTAAAAAGAAAGTTTTTTTCATGGGAATCATGGCTGGTGTCTGCATCGCGCTTGGCGCACAGTCCAGTAATGTTGCCATGCATGATATTGCAAATGTCGGTCTTGCACGTCTGGTTGCCGGCTGCGTCTTCCCGGTCGGTCTAATGATGATCGTCTTTATCGGAGGCGAATTGTTCACCGGTGACTGTATGATGACAATGGCCTGTATTAAGAAAAAAATGAGTGTAGCTGCACTCATACGGACACTGGTTATCGTTTATATCGGTAATATGGTTGGTGCTGTTGCTCTGGCATATCTGGTATATCTGTCCGGACAATATAATTATACCAGCGGCGCTCTTGGGGCATTTACGATCAAAGTTGCTCTTGGAAAGGTCAGCTTATCTTTCCTTCCTGCTCTGATTTCCGGAATCTTATGTAACATTCTGGTATGCGCTGCAGTATTGATGGCTTCTACCGCGAAAGATATAGCAGGAAAATCACTTGCTATCTTTTTCCCGATCATGGCATTCGTTGTATCCGGCTTCGAACACTGCGTTGCAAATATGTATTATATTCCGGCCGGAATCTTTGCTTCTATGAATCCGGATTATGTTGCAAAAGCGAAAGAATTATATGGTATCACCGGCAGTCAGATTGCTGCTTTAAACTGGGGAAACTTCTTCACCATCAATCTTCTTCCTGTTACAATCGGTAACATTATCGGTGGCGGATTTATCATCGGCGGATTATTCTTCTATCTGCACGGAAAGAACTGTAAATAAAGGCTTGACGGAATCGTGGATCTTCTGACGATCATTCCCGCTTTCTTCCTTTCCGGATTTGTTATCTTTCGGATGCTGCGTGTAGCATGTCTACACTTCTTACCGTAGGCTATGGTGACATTTACCCAATTACAACTCTGGGACGTATAATGGTAATCTGCATCGCTTATCTGGGGGTTGGTGTCGTTGCTATTCCTATCGGTATTATCAGCGCCGGTTTCGTTGAACAATATCAGCGAAAAAGCAATATTTCCGATCTCAAAGATATGGATATAAAAGAAAATACATTCTACGGTTAAATGATATTATGATCATACGCACAGAAGGCCTGGATAGTTGATACGCTATCCAGACCTTCTATTCTTTTCATCATTTTCTATTCCCGAACCAATCTAGTAATCTTTCCCGGCTCTTATAAGTTTTATTTTTCCAATTCCCGGATCATTTCTACAAGCTTCTCTGCAGTTGCTTCAATTCCAAGCCTGGAACTGTTAATACACAGATCGTACTCATATGGCCTTCCCCAGTTTCTGCCGGTATAATAGTCGTAATAAGCTTTTCTGTCTTTGTCCTTTTTTCTTACCATGGCTGTTGCAGACTTTTCATCTATAGACAACTGTTCCATCTTTCTCTTCACACGCCATTCAAACGGGGCTGCAATAAACAGACTAATATGATCAATCTTTGCTTGTTCCAATATATAGTCCGCACAGCGTCCGACAAATACACAATCTCCTTTTTCTGCAAGTTCTCGTATGATCGAATTATATGCCAGATGCAAAGCTTCATTCGCCGTCATTCCATTCAGTTCCTGGTTCGGCACATCATACCATACCTCATGCAGCCACGGATTACGCTTTTTCTCATCTGCTTTTTCCAGCACATCTTTTGGCATCGCTACGATCTTCTCTGCTGCCCTGTCAATTAAATCTCTGTCATATAATTCCAGTCCAAGCTTTTCTGCAACTTTTCTTCCGATTTCGTGGCCACCGCTTCCAAATTCTCTTCCGATACATATAATCATAAGCTTTTCCTCCTTTGTAAGTACCGATTCTCTCGTTTATCTTAAATATAGCTCTTTTCGCTGTATTTTTAAACCAACAATCTGAAGGAAATGTCTATTATCAGAATCTTCTTTGCCCGATCTGCATATTTTCTATTTTTTTCTCACAAGCTTCACAACCGTCTCAATATGATCACAAAATGGAAAATTATCCACCGGCTGGATCTTCACAGCCTGGTATCCATGTCTGGTCAGATATTTTAAATCTCTCGCCAGTGTCTCCGGATTGCAGGACACATAGACCACTCTCTTTGGGCCAAGCTTTATCACAGAAGAAAGGAATTTCTCATCACTTCCGGCTCTCGGCGGATCCATGAATACGACGTCTGCTTTTTGGTTCTTCGAAGCCATATCTACCATGAATCTTCCCGCATCACCTGCATAAATCTCGGCATTTGTGATGCCATTTTCTTTTGCATTGATTCTTGCGTCTTTTACCGCATCTTTGTTCAGTTCTACTCCGATCACTTTCTTCGCATTCTTAGCCGCGATCAGACCAATTGTACCGGTTCCGCAGTATGCATCGATCACTGTCTCTTTTCCGGTCAGTTCCGCATAGTCCATGGCTGTATTATAGAGAACTTCTGTCTGCACCGGATTTACCTGATAGAACGATTTTGGAGAAATGCGGAATGTACATCCGCATAACTTGTCTTTGATAAATCCCGGTCCGTAGATCGGCTTTTCCTTTTCTCCCAGTACCATACTGGTCTGCTTGTTATTCACATTCAGTACTACGGTTGTGATCTCCGGATGCACTTTTCTCAAAGCCTTCACAAAGTTATTCTTTGATGGCAGGATCGGTGAGCCCAGTACCAGCACCACCATGATCTCACCAGTTTCAAATCCTCTGCGGACCAGCACATGTCTTAAAAGCCCATATCCGGTATCTTCGTTGTATGTCTTAATCTTAAAAGACGGCAGAAGTTCACGGATCGTGCGGATGATCTCCTGACTCTTCTTATCTTCGATCAGACACTCTTCCACTGCGATCACACGGTGCGTTCCTTCTGCATAAATGCCGGATATGACATTGCCCTTCTTGTCACGGTCAAATACCGCATGTACTTTATTTCTGTAAAAATATGGATGTTCCATGCCAATGATCGGGCTGACTTTGCAGAATCCGCCTAACAGCTGTTCTTCCTGCTTCTGCTTTCTTTTCAGCTGTTCTTTATACGGCATCTTCTGGAACTGGCAACCGCCACATTTTTTATCAATCTTACATGCAGATTTATTCTTTGTCTGCTTTCCGTCTTTCTGTTTCTTATTTTGTATCTTACTCTTCTGCCCGAATTGCCCAGCGCATTTTCGTGCATTTCGCACGGCTGTTGCGGAAGCATTCTTCTTTGGACGGTCGGATGACGTCTTTTGCGATCTCACTGTACAGTCCCTCCTTTTTCCATTGCTTGAATGATTTCTTTACAAGACGGTCCTCTCCGGAATGGAATGTGAGGATTGCAACTTTTCCGCCCGGCTTTAATACACCCGGCAGCTTATCCAGGAAATCATACAATACTTCAAACTCATTATTCACATCAATGCGAAGTGCCTGGAATACTCGCTGGCTGGATTTCCGTACTGCTTCTTTTCTTTCTTTTTCCGGGATAAATGCAAGTGTCTCTTCGATCACCTGATGAAGTCCCGTTGTTGTCTCGATCTTGCCACCTTTGCGGATCTTCTCTGTGATTGCTTCTGCGATTTCTTCTGCATATGGCTCATCCGAATTTTCAATCAACATGCCGGTAAGCTCTTCTTTGGAAATATCCCGCAGTCTTTCTGCTGCGCTGATTCCCTTTTCCGGATTCATACGCAGATCTAAAGGTCCCTCTGCCTTGAATGTAAAACCACGGTCCGGATTGTCAATCTGCATAGATGACACACCCAGATCTGCCAGTACGAAATCAAACTTTCCGGCCTCTTCTGCCACTTTATCGATATTTGCGAAATTCTCAAGCTTTACCGTCAGGATATCCGGCCCGAATTCCTTTTCTTCCAGTCGTTTCTTTGTCTTCGCCGATTCGATCGGGTCTACATCCAGACCATAGATATGCCCTTCTCCCTGCAGTTTTTCCAGCATCTTCGACGTATGACCGCCGTATCCCAATGTTGCATCCAATCCCTGCTGTCCCGGCTGAATATCAAAAAAGTCCAGAATCTCATTCACACAGATAGAAATATGCATCCCCGCCGGTGTTCCGCCTTTCTTGATGACTTTGGAAATGGTATCTGCATACTTTTCCGGATTCAGCTCTTTGTATTTTTCTTTATAATTTCTCGGATGCGTTCCGGAATACCGGACTCTCCGTTTATGTTTCTTCTCCTGATTTTCCTGATTCTCCATAATCTCTCTCCCATTTTGTCAGTTGTTCCGGTATATCTACATCCCGAAGTTCTGTTTCTTCTGTTTCGCAGAGCAGCACATCATCCATATGTGTTCCGATGATCTGTTTCCCGCCTTTGTCGCCGGAAAGCCTGCTAAGTTCATCAAAAAAGCATCGATCCCACAATACAGGATTTCCCATTTTGCCCTTTCGCCCGGCACATACGATCTTTCCAGGATATTTCTTACCTATATCAAGCATACGGGCAAATGTTGCGGCTGTCAATCCCGGCTGGTCACATACAATGAACATTGCACCTTTTAATTCTGGATTTTCTTCCAGTGCTTTCTGTAGTCCTAATCTCAGGGAATGTGAGATTCCAAGATCCGGTTCCCAGTTTTCCACTACCAACATACCCTGTGCTTCTGCTGCACGTTCTATCTCTTCGAATCTCGTCACCGCTACCTGTGTACATAACGGAAATGCCCGCATCTTACGAAGGGTGTGTTCGAACATTCTTCCCCCGTCCAGTTCTTCTAACAGCTTATTACTGCCATATCTGCTTGACTTTCCTGCTGCCAGAAGGATCATTGCATAATCCTTATCCGCCAGACGTGCTTCTGTCGCCCGCACTACAGAACTGCCGATCTTATTCGCCTTATCCGAAATCAGGTAACACAATTTTCTGTCTTTTCTTGGATCTACATCTCCGATCTTCAGACCTTTTTTCACCTGCACACCTTCCTGCAGCATGCCTCGGATCACACCGTCCAGCTGGGAATATACAGGTTTTCCTCCTGTTACGGCAAGAAGCTGTCCCTTCTTTACAATATCTCCGATCTGTGCCTTTGGCTCCATTCGGCCATTGCCAGACGCACGGATCAGGCGCTCCAGCGCATAACCGCCCACATATCCAGGGACGCCGGTATTCGGAATCGGCTGTCCGTCATAGATGATATCCGCAAGCGTCTCACCACGCATCGTTTCTATCACAGCATGAACATCTTTTCCCGCAGTAAATCCCGGACCGAGACCGATCACATACGGTGCATCCGTCCGTCTGGTCCCCATATTTTTCTTTGCAAGGATGGCATCCACAAGTAGATCCGGGTGAAATTCCTTGCGGATCTCGGCTTTCGGATCTACGATCACGGCAATCTTATTTTCTTCCAGTACAGCCAACGCTTCCTGATAATTCCGGACAAGGATTCCTTCTATCCCTTCCACTTTTGCCCTGCCTTCATAAACGGCTCTGGACATCGCCACTTCCCTTCTTACGGTAAGCGGCACTGCAATATCCGTCATGATCACCTGAAAGCCCGCCCGGTAAAGTGCTACACCCACGCCGGTAGCCAGGTCTCCGGATCCCCGGACCAATGCCTTTTTCTTATTTTTATAAATTTCTGACATATCTACCATCTTTCTTCCAGCGGAATCAGGTCCGATGTTACGTGGACTTTGCTGATCTGTCCTGAAAACTCTTTATCTTTTGTATTCTTCTCTGATATATACTTCTCTGACAGCTTCTTTCCAATATCTTCCGCAAGCTGCATTGCCGTCTGTTTCTCTTCCTCTGTATCAGCCTGATTCAGTATAACCTGATATTCCATCTCATCCGTCACACATTTGCGTCCTGCACTCCGACTTACCGCAAGTGTCATGATATCTTCTGGACGCAAAATATCTTCCCCTGTCTTTCCAAGAATTTTCTCCACTTCTCCGATACGAAAACATACATCCTTTATCTTTTTTCCAATCGCACGCATCCCATAGACATTCAGAACTATGCCCGTTTTCTCACAGATCACCGGCTCATGTTCTGCAGGAGCTTTCACTGGAAAATGCTTTGCCCCGTCCGCTTCCAGAAGCAAAAGTACAGGTTCCCGGCTTACTTCTTCCAGGAACTCCTTCTGAAATGATGCAAGCTTTCCTTTCCGTATCTCACGCCCCATCCACACAGCTCCGTAATCCGACAGCTTCTTCCGGAACATTTTCATTGATGGTTCTCCCAGAAAATATTCCGCATTTGTTTTTTGTATATGTGTCGTTGTTGAAACCGCGCATGGAATCTTTCCATCCGAATTTTCCATACATTCCCGGAGCATTGCACGGATCACCGTTGTCTTTCCGCCGCCCCCTACGACCGATACTATCTTATGAAAATCTTCTTTATAAATTCCAACAGCCTGGCATAAACTGCCAGGCTCTTTCCATTCACCATTCGTATAACTTTTTATCATATATGAATTATTTCTCAGCTTTCTTTTGTGTTCTCGGAAGTGTTAAGTTTAACACAATTGCTACGATCGTTGCAAGTACCACCGGTGATTTTCCAAAGATCGTCGTTACCCATTCCGGGAACTGTGACAGAGACGCATTTGCCTGTGTCACACCCATTCCGACTGCAACCGCAAGTCCTACAACCGTTGTATTACGGAAGTCCATCGGTTCTGTTGTGATCAGCTTGATACCTGTCATTGTGATTGATGCAAATACGGAGATTGTCGCACCGCCAAGTACACAGTAAGGAATCGTTGTCAGTAAAGAAGAAAACTTCGGAATCAGTCCTGCTGCCAGTAAGATCACGGCGGCCATTCCCATTACCACACGGCTGACTACCTTCGTTGTAGATACAATACCTACATTCTGGCTGTATGTTGCCGTCGGAAGTCCACCGAAGAATGCACAGATAATATTACTGATACCATAGCCCACGATTCCACCTGTCAGTTCTTCGTCTGTCGGCATACGGTCCATAGAACCTGTTGTCGTTGCAGAGAAGTCTCCGATTGCCTGTACCGCATTGATTGCGAACAGGATTCCAATTGCCACACATGCAGAAGGCTCAAATTTGATACCAAAATGCATTGGCTTTGGAAGCTGGAAGAATGATGCCTGTGCAACCGATGAAAAATCTATCATTCCAAAGAATAACGCCACAATATATCCTCCAATGATTCCGATCAGAATCGATGCCAGTTTCCACACACCTTTTCCATAATGGTTCAATACCGTAACGATCACAAGGGTAATCAATGCTACCAGCCAGTTCTGCCATGCACCGTATGATTTACTGCTTGCACCGCCTGCCATATAGTTGATTGCCGTCGGATACAGAGAGAGTCCAATAGAAAATACAACCGTTCCGGTAATCAGCGGCGGGAAAAATTTACGGATTCTCTTAATATTCAGTCCGACTAACAATGCGATCACACCACCAACGATCTGTGCTCCCAGAATCGTTGCAATGTCAAAATCTGCTGCGATTGCCTGCATACTCGGAACATATGCGAAACTGATTCCCATCATCACCGGAAGCGCCGATCCGATGCGGAAACTTTTTGTCTTTATAAAAGGAAACAACTGCAATAATGTAGTCAGTGCCGACATCACCAGTGCAGCCTGTATTAATATAACGGAATCTTCCTGTGAAAGTCCTGCCACACCCGCAACAATGATCGATGGTGTTACACATCCGACGATCATCGCAAGTACATGCTGGATTGCAAGCGGCAGTGCCTGTCCGATAGAAGGTTTCCCATAAAAATCAAATAATGCCTGATCCATTCGTTTTGCTTCTTTTGTACTCACACATATCCTCCCGTGTACATTCTGCTCTCATATTTTCAACCTTAAATATTATATATTTTTCTGCTTTTTTTGGGTAGACCTGTAGTTATTGAATGTTTTAATGAAACCTTATAAGCTGTGGTTATCAGAGCTATTACATTTCGTTATACACGCATTACATTTTATCATGATAAAGTGCTAAAATTCATGATACAATGACAGATAGAGATTAAAGACAAACGGAGGAATGAACAATGGGAATTTTGTCTAATATTGAACCAAAAGAAGTATTTCAGTACTTCGAAGAATTAAGCATGGTACCAAGAAGTACCTTCCACACAAAAAAGATCAGTGATTTTTGTGTAGAATTTGCGAAAGCACACAATCTTGAATATATCCAGGATGAAGTGAACAACGTTATCATCAAAAAACCCGGTACTGCCGGATATGAAGACAGTGATCCGGTCATCATCCAGGGACATCTGGACATGGTTGCTACAAAGACAACCGACAGCGATCACGATTTTGAGAATGATCCGTTAGACCTTTTTGTAGATGGTGATCTGATCGGGGCAAAGAACACCACTCTCGGCGGTGACGACGGTATCGCAGTCGCTTATGCTATGGCAATTCTTGCCAGCACAGATATCCCGCATCCACCGATCGAGGCTGTATTTACAGTTGATGAAGAGATCGGTATGGGCGGTGCACATCACCTCGATACATCCGTATTAAAAGGAAAGATCTGCCTGAACATCGACTCTGAGATTGAAGGCGTTATGACAGTCGGATGTGCCGGCGGATACATTTATGATACTTTTATCCCGATCGAATGGAGTGAAGAAAGCGGAACCAAGATGACAATCTCCCTTTCCAATCTGCAGGGCGGACATTCCGGTGCCGAGATTCAGAAGCAGCTCGGAAATGCACACAAGATCATGGGACGTGTTCTGTATGCACTTGCAAAAGATTACGACTTTAACATCGTAAGTACAAACGGCGGAAATGCGGCAAACGTAATCGCACAGTACAATACGACTGAGATCATCGCAGATCCTGCACAGGCTCAGGATATCATAGATGCTGTTGCCGGACTGGAACAGACTATCTACGCTGAATTTGCCGGACAGGAACCTACTTTATCTCTGAAAGCAGTTTCCGATGGCGAGACGACCTTAAAGGCCTTTGATGCAGATACTACTTCACATGTAATCGGATTCCTTTATGGAGCGATCGACGGTGTACAGTGCTATGACCGTGCATTCCCTACCGCTGTAGAATCTTCCCTGAACACAGGTATTGTTGAGACTACTGAAGACACTGTAAAGATTAAATTCCAGGTTCGAAGCTCTGTCGCTACCAAGTTAGATGATATGCAGAACAAACTGGATCTTGCAACGGATCTTGCAGGCGCATCCCGTGAGATTTCCGGTGAATATCCGGCATGGAGCTACAATGCAGATTCTGTGATCCGTCCTAAGGCAATCGAACTTTATAAAGAAATGTTCGGAAAAGAACCTACTGTTGAGACAACTCACGGCGGACTGGAATGTGGAATCTTATACGGCAAGAAGAATGATCTTGATATCATTTCTTTCGGTCCGGATCTTACAGGTGTGCATACATATAATGAACGTGTACATATCGCATCTACACAGCGTATGTGGAACTACCTGAAAGAACTTTTAAAAGCATGTAAATAAACATAAAAATGCAGAGACTTTTGAGGGATTACTTCAATCCTTTTAAAAGTCTCTGCGTTTTTGTTATGTTCTATTACTTCTTCGACTTCATTATATCTGACATTCTAAGAACCGGACGGAATTCTCACAATCAGCTTCTCCCCATCATTTTCCATTATTGTCAGTACCGGCACATGCTTTTTACGAAGCGCATGTACTACCGGATAAGTCGAAAAGACATTTCCATTCACACATACCGCCTCCGGTTTGTATTTCAGAATTTCTTTTACCTGTACTTTTATCCGCTTCTTCCATTCCTGCTTTTCCATCAAAACTTCTCCATAGATTCCATCTGTCTCCATCTCCGGCGGCTCTGACAGCGGCATCTTATGTACCGTTACATTCTTCATTTCCGGAAGCATATGCAGAAGTTCTTCCACTTCTTCATCGCATGTTCCGTAACAGACAACACACGGCGATTCTACATACTCTTTGAGACTGATTTCACACGCTTTTACCGCATCCTCCAGATTCTCTGCCGACATCAGGAAGCCGCCTTTATGACAAAATCCAGCTCCTGAAAGTCCGGTTGCTTTCTGTAATGCTTCTCCCTCCAGCCCAAGCCAGGCTTCTGGGAACGCACATTTATAATTCATGGAAAATTCTTTTTTCTGTGGCTGAATGCAATATCCTCCGCGATTTGACGGAAAAATCACAAATGCAATCTCCGTCTCTGACAGCCGTTTCTGGCATGGGACAAATTCCGGAAGAATCAGGATCCTTTCATCACATTTTCCCTCTTCTACTGCATCATCATGTGCCTCCAAAATCTCTTCTATCTTCCTGTCCGCCCTTTCATTTCCACGGAATCTCTCGAACTTGCTTTCCAGTATCATTCCAGCCATACTGACTGCATGAAAGAATGCATCATCATGATTTCCTTTTGCATCCCATGCCGGATTAAAACTTCCGATCAGCGAAGCCAGTTCATTCTTCTCACCGGTATTATCATTCTGATCGAGAGGCTGGACAAAGGATTCATCAAATTTTTCTGCCAGTTCTTCTCCAAGAATCTCCGTTCCTAACTCTTCCCACAAAAGTCCGAATGCCGCATATGGAATCCCGTTTTCCCTGACACGGCTGTCCTTCTGATGATGGTCATATGCTCCCCGTCCGATGTCAAATACAATACCGTCATACTCTTCCGGCACCTGATTTCCCCTTGTAATCTGAATTTCCGGGTTCAGATATAATAACAAGGCCGATGAAAACACATCATCTGCATGAAATTTTCCCCCGTGAGTAAATGCTTTTGCATCTTTCTGTCTGATCTTATTCAATAAATTTTCCTGATTCATAGTTTCTGTTCCTTCTTTGAAAAAGGCAGTTTTTCAACATGTAAGTTCTGAAAAACCACCTTTTTATCATTCTTTATTATATTATTTTGCCAGGTATACGTCTGTATTCTCTGTGTCAGAAGCAGACACCTCTGCATGGTTATTTACATAAATACTGATCTGATTTCCCTGGACTTTTCTTCCTGTATCTTCCGCTGTAAATACATGTCCTCCGATAATCACCTTGGTTCCATATGGAATTACATTCGGATCAGTTGCGATTGTCTTTCCTTCTGCAACAGGTGTTCCCGATGCCGTAACTTTAGATGCTTTATCGCAGCAGATCTCGCAAGGACAATAATATGTAATCTGGAAATTTTCAAGTTTCTGTCCATACATGTCCTCTGTTGCATTGGCCTTTTCAATTCCGCCGCCTGTAAGAGAATAATCATCTTTCAGGATACGTGTTGCCCATACTGCATTTTTGGTATTGACTTTTCCTTCGATAATTCCGAGTTTCGTACTTGCAGCCTCTATCGTCCTGCCATCTCCTGCATACATGACCACATGATATACATACCCTTCTTTAGCATAGAAGATCAGATCTCCCGGCTGGGCATCTTCTACAGGAATCTTCGTTCCATACTGGCTTTGATCTTCTGCTACTCTTGGAAGGCTGTATCCATACTGTTTATAAATCTGCTGTACGAATCCAGAGCAGTCTGCACCGTCCGTCAGACTTGTACCACCCCACACATATGGATTACCGATAAACTGTGACGCAAATTCCAGCATGGATTCCCGGATTTCTCCACTTGGCGATCCCTCTTTTACAGAAGTCAGTGTATAATATAATGCCTGATTTTCTTCTGGTTTTACCGTTTCTTTTGCTGTCTGATATTTATCCTCACCATTCGCTTCAATCTGTTTTTTTGTTTCATCACTGAAGTCCAGATATTTCTGTTCCACAAAGCCTCTGACATCTCCGGATTCTATATATACCCAATCCGAATCTTTATCTGCCAGAATATAGCACAACTGTCCCTGTGCCATTGTTCCTATTGTTCTGGCTGTAGTATTTTTTTCTTCTTTTATTTCCAATGCAGCAGAACCAATCTGATCATTTATAAGTGCTGTATCTTTAGCTGCCACTGTCTGGCCGGCTGTCACGCGCAGATACGTATATGCCTGATTGTCCTTTGCATCAACTGAAGCTTTTGCCGTTTTTGCAATTCCTTCAATTCCATTATATTCTGTTTCATCCTTTTTGGCTTTTTTCTGAGCCTTTTTCTGGTAAACAGTTAAAAGTTCTTGTGCCGCATCATCTGTATATACTTCTGAGGCCTTTACAAATCCCCTGACATCTCCGGATTCTACATAAAGCCATCCGTTTTCTTCTTCTTTCAAAATATAAAGCAAACCATCCTGTGGCAGCGTTCCCACAGTACGGACCTTTTCTTCCAACTGCTGGCTTACAAGAGCCGCATCCATGCCTTCCTGCTTCTGTTTTTTTTGCTTTTCCACTGCTTTTTGCAGATCCCTGACAGCTTTACTCTTTGCTTTTCTGGCGGTTTTGTTCTTAATCTTCTTATCTTTCTTCACTGTCTTTATTTTTTTCTGCAATTTCTCAGCATCTTTCTTTGCATTCGCAACATCTGTTCCTGCTGTCTGTGTATTACTTCCGTCAATATTTTCCGGCACCGCTTCACGGATATTGATTTTTGTCTTTGCAAATGCATAGTTTCTTGCAACTGTAAAAAAGCGGAAATCTTCCTTGATTTGTGGCAGTTTTACAATCTTCTGCTTTGCAATAAGTTCTTTATTGCTTTTTGCACTCTTTGTCTCATCTTTTTTCTTAGTTGTATCTGTCGCCTGTTTATTATTCGCTGTCGTGTGTTTTCCTGCAGCATTCGATGTACCGGAAACATTCGAAGTACCTGACGTCTCTGACTTACTCGGCGTATTCGGTGTATTTGGCGTATCCGGCGTATCTGGAGTGTCCGGCGTATCCGGTGTGCTCGGAGTGTCCGGTGTATCCGGTGTACCCGGTATATCCGGATTAGCCGGTATCTGCTCTACTCGTTCTCCTGTCACCGGATCTACTTTCTTTCCTGTCACGGTATCAATCAGATAGTTTGATTCTTCATCCAGCTTCACTTCACCTTTTTCAATCATATCCATGACTTTATCGGATACATCTGTAAGTGTATCTCTCCCATCTACGGATTTGGCCTGTAACTTTTCTGTCTGTACAGCATCTGACTGTGACATCGTGCTCTGTACATCTGCCAGAACAACCGACGGCGTACCTACGACAAGTCCAAATGCAAGCAACCCTGCAAGTGTTTTTGTTCCTAATCTTTTTGCGACTTTTACGTTTCTCAGTTTCAAAAATCTGGCTCCTTCCATATATATTTATATTCATACATCTGTATAGTATAAACAAGATTCTTTCTTTTTTATTCTGGTGTAGATTCGTATACACTGACTTTTATTATACGCCCTTCATTTTGAAAATTCCACCCTTGTTATTATCCTATTTCTATCAACTACTCAAATATTTTGCTCAATCTTTTCACTGTTGGACATTTTGTTCAAGCAACAATAAAATCCGCCTGGGTAAGCTTAAATCCTTTTCCCAGACGGATTTCCTGTTTTGTCTTATTTTCTTTCGTCGTTCCTTACATATCCAGAGGATATTTTGCAGTCAGCTCTGCAACCATTCCTTTGACTTTTTCAATATTGTCTTCACTCTGAAGTACCAGTGCGATACATTCTGCGATCACATCCATGTCTTCTTCTTTTAATCCTCTTGTTGTAACTGCAGGTGTTCCAAGTCTGACACCACTTGTCACGAACGGAGATCTTGGATCATTCGGTACCGTATTCTTGTTACATGTGATGTGTGCAGCATCCAGACGTTTTTCCAGTTCTTTACCGGTCACGTCTTCGCCTCTTAAATCAATCAGCATCAGGTGATTATCTGTTCCTCCGGATACAATCTTCACTCCACGGTCCATCAGTCCCTTACTGAGTGCCTGTGCATTTTTGATGATCTGTTTCTGATATTCTGCGAATTCAGGCTCCAGGGCTTCTTTGAAGCATACCGCTTTTCCTGCGATCACGTGTTCCAGTGGTCCTCCCTGGATTCCAGGGAATACAGCTTTATTAAAGTTGAACTTATCTGCTGCTTCCTGATTGCAGAGGATCAGACCGCCTCTTGGTCCGCGCAGTGTCTTATGTGTTGTCGTTGTTGTGACATCTGCGTACGGGATCGGGCTTGGATGAAGTCCTGCTGCAACAAGTCCTGCGATATGGGCCATATCGACCATCAGGTATGCTCCTACTTCATCCGCGATCTCACGGAATTTTTTGAAATCAATGGTTCTTGCATACGCACTTGCTCCCGCAATGATCATCTTTGGTTTTTCTTTTACTGCGATCTCACGTACCTTATCATAATCGATCACACCCTCGTCGTTCACTCCGTATGATACGATGTTGAAATATTTACCTGAAATATTAACCGGAGAACCATGTGTCAGATGTCCTCCATGATCCAGGTTCATACCCATGACTTTGTCTCCAGGCTCCAGCATTGCAAAGAATACTGCCAGGTTTGCCTGTGCTCCGGAATGTGGCTGTACATTGGCATAATCACAGCCAAATAACTTCTTTGCTCTTTCTCTTGCAAGATCTTCCACTACATCCACACACTGACATCCACCATAGTAACGTTTGCCCGGATAGCCTTCTGCGTATTTATTTGTAAGCGGACTTCCCATTGCTGCCATCACTGCCTTACTTACCCAGTTCTCCGATGCGATCAGCTCCAGATGCGAATTCTGTCTCTCCATCTCGGCCTGAATGGCGTCTGCAATTTCACTGTCTGCTTTTTTAATTTCATCAAATGCGTACATACTTGAGTCCTCCTGGTTTGTTAAAAATTTGATTTGTTTAATATGATAGCACTTTACCACGGTGAATGCCAGCATTTTTTTGTATATTTTTCAATACCTGTCAAATTTACAGAACCTGCCGTCACCGGTTTTCCATAGATACTTCTAGACACAAAAAAGGAAACCCCTGATGAAATTAATCATCAAAGGTTTCCTTTAATTTATCCATAAATCCTTTTTTCTTTTTACCTTTATGCTCTTCCGTCTTGTCACTCTTTTCTGTTCCAAGAGAATTACCTGTCAGTTCATCGAATTTAAGAAGTGCTTCTTTTGCTTCGGCACTTAAGTGTTCCGGTGTCTGGATAACAAGCGTTACATAATGATCGCCGCGAACCTGTGCATTTCTAAGAGATGGAACTCCCTTTCCTTTCAGACGTACTTTTGTATCGGTCTTGGTTCCCGGTTTTACAGTATAGATTACTTCTCCGTCTACCGTCTTGATACGGATATCCGCACCAAGCGCCGCCTGTGCAAATGTAATCGGTACCGTTGAGAAGATATGCATATCCTGACGCTGGAAGATCGGATGTCTTGATACCACGACCTCTACCAGAAGATCTCCTCTTGGTCCGCCGTTTACACCCGGCTCACCTTTTTCACGGATTCTGACACTCTGGCCATTATCAATACCTGCAGGAATCGATACGGATATCTTCTTCTTGCTGGCTACATAGCCTGTTCCACCGCAATCCGGACATTTTTCCTTAATAATCTTACCAGTTCCCTGGCAATCCGGACAGGTCTGTACATTCTGTACCGTTCCAAAGAATGACTGCTGTGTATATACTACCTGACCTTTACCGCCACATTTCGGACAAGTCTCCGGAGATGTTCCCGGTTTGGCACCTGTTCCGTTACATTTTGGACATGGGTCTTTTAATACAACGTCCAATTCTTTCTCGCATCCGAATACCGCCTCTTCAAATGTGATTCTGACACTCTTACGAATATTCATACCTTTCATCGGTCCCTGATTCGCACGTCCGCCTCTGCGTCCGCCGCCGAACAGATCTCCAAAGATATCTCCGAAAATGTC